>OCVV012882810.1_pt1 | contig 19859 bp, 19 predicted proteins | sample 1539721 | NCBI WGS metagenome assembly OCVV01 (sample SAMN02144230, study PRJEB22623) | gut metagenome | biome: sheep rumen | host: Ovis aries | place: New Zealand
ATATTTTATCATGAAAGGAGTTGCTTTTTTACAAAGCTAAAGCCTACGTTACTACCGGCATAGCCGGAAGATTATACACATTAAAAATAACACTTACCTTTTGGTAAGTGTTATCATATTATACTAAACCATATCTAATAATCTATGAACATAGTTGATATTACATTTCTTTGTCTATATTTATGCATTTTCTTGTACTTTTTGTACACTTCTTGTTCTTTTAACTTCTAGTTGTGGTTGAACAAGTGGCTCATATGATTCACCATTATACATACTAATCTCTACAGATCTTGTAAATAAGTCCGTATAATTATAAGAACCAACTCTTTCTATTCCGTCAAATTTTACTCTAAAATAACTATTGTAGACATTTTCTATTGTTGCTGATTTTTCTTGGGGTTTACTTCTTTTTCCAATCGATTCTTTAATAATTATTTTTTGTCCTATGTTATCTTCAATATTTTTTCTTAAGTCCGCAATTTCAGATCTGTAAATACCCATACCCAATCACCTACTTCTTCCGTTTTTCTAATGTCCATTTTATATCACAGCAAAAAAGCAAAGTCAAAAACTAGGCAAGTAGGCAAAAAGCGTGTATCTCAATATTTATAATATTTTCAGAGGCTTTTCTTTCTTTCTTTTCTTTTGGTTTACAATTATATTTCAAAAATGTTACAATACAATTTTTCTTCTTCTCCGTATCTTTTTTCAACATCTAATCTTGTTATCTGATTATCATCTTTAAATGCCATTTTGTTTAATGCATCTAAAACAATTTTCACTATGTTATCAATATCAGGTTTTTTTACTGGAGAAATATCTCCATCTAACATCATTTTTGTATTCTTTTTACTTGTATTTTTAGGAATTTTAAAGTATGCAACAATCTTAACTGCCACTCTATTTTCAAATGGAGTATATCTCGGGTATTTCATTATAAAATATTGTTTTATTAAATTTTCATAGTCTTTTGTATTTGTAGGAGTATATACAATGCCAGTATACGAATTGACCCTGGGCCTTGCCTTTCCCTTTATATCTCCTGTTACTTCAAACTCATAGTTCATTTCTCTATCCCTTAATTTTTAATTCTATTTTGTTGTCTTTAGCAGTAAGCTTAGCATATCCGCCAACTGGAAATGTAATAATAGGTGTTGTATGTCCAAAATCAACTCCAGCTATAACCGGTATACGGTCAAGTTCTGGTTTATTCTTTATAAGTTTTATCCATTTTTCCTGAGTCATAAAACAATTCTTTTCTGCTCTACCTATAACAATTCCTCTAACTGTTTTAAATTCAGGCATATGCACTAATGACTGTAAATCTCTATCAAAGGTAACCATATATAATTTTTCAGCCATTCCATCATCTTCTATAAATAACACTTTATTGCTAATGTCTGGCATGTACTCTGTTCCCTGAAGCAAATTAAGCGTGCACAAATTTCCACCAACAATCTCTCCTTCAGCTTCGCCTTCATTAATAATAAACATTCCGTCATTTTTAATAAACTCTCTATTTTCTTGGTCTATAAACCATGCATCGTCACTCCATTCGTTTGATGAAGTGACTTCTATTTCACCCTCTTCAAAAAACATCTTTTTAAAGTATTCTAATTCGTATTCAAAGCCTTTTTTCATTCCAAAGCTTGAGTAGTGTGGTCCAGAATATGTAACAAGACCCGTTTTAGCGTATATACTATTTGATAAAGCCGTAATATCAGAAAAACCACAAAAGATTTTTGGATTTTCTTTTATTGCATCATAGTCAATTAAATCAAGTATTTGATTTGAATTGAATCCACCGATAACAGTAAGTATAGCTTTAACATTTTTATCTCTAAAAGCATCATTTAAATCTTCTGCTCTATGCTCTTTTGAAGCAGCCATATAATCTTCATCTGCTTCATAGATATATTTACCAAAAGTTACCTTTAATCCTAAAGCTTCTAGTCTTTCTGTTGCAATTGCCTTACAATCTTCTCCAAGTATTACTGCACTTCTAGATGGTGCAATAACTCGTACTTCGTCTCCTGCTTTTAATTTTTCAGAAATCATATCAGTCACCCCTCATTCATATTCATTTATTTAATACAGCTATTATACTATTATAAACAAAAATAGACAAGTAAGATAACTTACTTGTCTAGATATTAAACTCTTGCAATTTTGCATGAAATACTGCTAATTATAAGTAGTACAATATATACAAAGACTATTCCAGCACCTGTTGGCATATTCAAAAAGAATGATATAAATATTCCTATTATAAAGCATATTATAGAAGTTACTACAGACATAATTACCAATCCTTTAAAACTTGTTGTAAACTTTTTAGCAATAATCGCCGGAAATACTATTAAACTTGAAATCAAAAGAGTTCCCATCATTCTCATGCCTACTACTATAACCAAAGCTGTAATTAATGCAATTAAAAACTGATATAGGCCTACACTTATTCCGCTAGCCTTTGCAAATTTTTCGTCAAATGTTATTAAAAATAGCCTATTATAGAAAAAACAATATATACAAATTGAAAGTATTGCAATAATTATACTTAAAACAACGTCTTGCGTGGTCATAGCAAGAATAGATCCAAACATATAATTATAGCTATCAGTTCCAAATCCACTCGAAAAAGATGTAACTATAACTCCAAACGCTAATGCTCCAGTTGCGACAAGTGCAATAATAATATCTGCATTCTCACCCTTTTTTTGACTAATAAACATTATCAAAATAGCGGTAATGATGACAGCTGGAATTGCTACCCCGATTGGAGGCAAGTTTAGTGCCATTGCTAAGCTTAGTGCTGCAAAACCCACTTCACCAAGTCCATGTCCTATCATTGAATAATTTTTAAGTGTTAAAATCACACCAATTAAAGCTGCTGAAAAGGAAACTATTATGCCACATATTAGAGCTCTTTGAAAAAAAGTATAAGACAATAAACTAATTATTTCACTCATTTTAAAATCCTTTCCAGCCATCAAATTCACCATCATATTTAATGGTCTTTGCTATCCATATTATTCTTGGCTTCAAATCTTCTATTTCATCTAAATCATGTGTTGCCATAATAATTGTAGTATTATTATTTTTCTTTTCCTCCTCAAGCATCTTATACAAGATTTTGGTGATATTCACATCTAGTCCAGTTACTGGCTCGTCCAAAATCAACAATTTAGGTTTTTTGATAAGGCTTCTAGCAATTAACACTCTTTGTTTTTGACCACCAGATAAATCGCCTATTCTCTTATTTTGTATATCTTCAATTTTTAGTTTTTTAATAACCTCTTCATAACTTTGTTTATCCTCTCTAGTGTAGAAAGGAAGTTTTTTGTGCTTTTGGACTCCTGTCATAATTATTTCTTTCGCAGTAGCAGGAAAATCTAAATCCTTCAAATTAGTCTGTGAAAGATATGAGACTTCATCAAGTGGAATATTAATCTTAACACTACCGCTGTCGGTTTCTTCTAATCCAACTATTGCCTTAATTAATGTACTCTTCCCAGAACCGTTTTCTCCCACGAGGGCGATGTATTCTCCCTCTTCTACACTAAAGCTAACATTTTCAATTGCGGTATGATTTGAATATGAAACTTTTAAATTTTCAACTTCTATAATCTTCATTATTTTAATCCTTTTTCTAAATTTTTATAGTTTTCTTTCATCAATGAAACATAAGTATCTTTATCTATATCCGCATTATGCACTGAATAAAGTACAAGAGACTCCGCATTTGTTTCTTCTGAAATCATTTTAGCAACAGTCCCCTCACTAAGTTCTTCATAATATATAACTGGAATATTATTGCTATTAACGTAATCGATAACTGATTTAATTCGTGATAAACTTGGGTCTTCTCCTTCGCCACAGTTGTCATATACACTAACAAAATTTAGCCCTAGTTCCTCAACAAGATATGCATACGCAAACTCTCCTCCAACTGCAATTTCTTTCCTATTTGAGGTTGCAATAAGTTTTTCGTATTCTTTTTTTAGATTTAAAATTTCAGTTTTATAATCTTCCGCATTTTTCACATAATAGTCTTTGTTTGTAGGATCAATTTCAATTATTTCTTTTAATATCGTATCTATCATTTTTAAAGCATTGTTCATGCTTAACCAAATATGTTCATCATATATTTCATCATCTTCATGTTCTTTTTTATCATATGCAATTTCACTATTTATATGCTTTTCTTCAAATTCTTCTGTTTTTATTAATTTAACATCTTTAGATGTATTTACGACTTTTTTTGATGCCTCTTCTAGATTTTTGACAATACTGGATGTCCAAGGTTCTAACTCATCTCCAGTATATAAAAATGCATCACTTTTATCTAAAATCATAATCATATCTTTAGCTGTCGGTTCAAAATTATGAGTTTCAACTCCAGATTTTACAAGTAGTTTAACATCCATTTTATCTTGTACAATATGCTTAGCAAAGTCGTATTCAGGAAATAAAGTTGCCACAATAAGCTTCTTATCCCTTTTTACAATTTTGTCATTTCTATTTCCAAAAGTCATTACTAATATAGACATTATAATTATTAAAATTATATAACTAATTATTGCGACTATTGTCTTTTTCAAAACTTTCTCCTTTATATTTTTAATTAAGCTTTATGATTATATCACACTTAACATAATATATCAAGAAAAGGACGTATCCAAAACGTCCTTTTTGTCTAAGTTTTATTAATAATTAAAACTATTTAATTCCTCTATACTTTTTAGATTTAATAAAGGCAATTCCTCCTGCGATTGTAAGTCCTACTATACTAACAAGTATTGCCACATCTGCTCCCGTTCTTGGAAGTGATGTTGGTGCAACAGTTGGATCACTAGGTTGTGCTGGTGGATTTTGAGTTGGTGTAGGTGTTGAAGGTTGAGGTGTATTTCCACCACTTTGAGATGGAATATTCCATTTAAACTCACTACTTCCTACAAAAAACATATACCAATTACCAGAATCATATACTTTTGATTGTGATAATGTAACTGCTTCATCTGGATAATACTTTCCATTTTCAGTATCAAGCTCTATATATAAATAATAATATGCTTGATCAACTACCTTTGAAGCATCTATTCCAAGGGGCTCTTTGAATACCAAAAATGATTGTGAACAGCTTTGAACTTTATTATATATTGATGAAGTGTCTGATTTTGCGTATCTTAGTAAAGCTTCCCAACCCGCTTCTTTATTATCTTTTATGTTATTTAGTATACCCGTATCATTTATTCTTCCAATTTTTATATTTCCTTTTCTCGTAGTTGAAGATGATTTAGCAACATTTTCTAAAATAAGTTGAAAGCCGCTATTTGAAGCTTGAGTACCATCTGAAAAAGCATCCGCATATTTAGGATAAGCTTCCCTTTCAAGCTTCTTAGACTTAACCAATTCAACCACGTTATCACTGCTATCTGCATAAAAAATATTAATGTATAAATCCTGTGCCAATTCTACATATTTTTCAAAATTATTTACTGATAATTTCCCATTGTTGGTATCTGCAACCATATAACCTGTATTTTGTTTTACATCTGGTGCAGTATTAGCACTACCTGAAACACTGTATTTAATTGAGTTTATATTATCATCATTCATATTTTTTATATTTGAAACTGTAAGTGTAACAGTTCCAACAGCATAGTTCAACTCATATTTTGCATCTGAAAAATCCTGTGGCGTTAAAGTGAAGTTTTTATTTATACTTCCATCCGCACCAGTTTCTGTTGAAAGATTCGTTTCATCATTGTTCCCATTTTCAACAACATTTAGAAGTTCTCCTTCTATACCTCCCTCACTTGCAAATGTATAACATCCAAGTGACAACAAGAGAATTAAAATAATTAATACTGAAATAATTCTTTTCATATTTTCCTCCGTATTAATAATAATTAAATAATATTTTTTGAACTTATTCTATGATTTCTTCACTTTCTTCTTCGACATTGCCCGCTCCATAGAATTCACTCAAATAGTTTTTAATTTGATTAGCTTCTTCCACAACATTTGATATTTCAAGCCCATGTTTTCCTTCAATAGTAACAACTTTTTGAATGTCTGGATTTGTAATCAAAGCATTGGCTGCTTTTTGATAATCATTAGTTACTTGTTTTGTCTTTTTTAAATTATTGTACTCTTCCACTTTTTCAGATGATAATATTGAAAGAGTTCCTAACTCGGTAGGATATTGATATGCAGTCATTTCCTTCATATTATCCTGAAGTTTGCTTGTTTCTGCAATTTTCATTTTAGAAATGAAATTATTCGAAATTCTATTTCTATATGTATTTATTTCATTATCTGAATAATAATTTGACATATTCTTCATTTTATCCATATCAAATACACTAGGTTTAACATATGATAAAATTGTCTCAATACCAGTTTTTTCTAAATAATAAGTTGTTTTTTCATTAGATAATTCTTTTTGAATAGTATTTTGAATATATGAATCATTTATGTATGAAGGATACATACCATCAACATTAATCATTGCCTCAACGCAATCTGGAAATAGTTCTTGCAATTTCATAGCAAAAAGCATTGATTCGCCATTTGATAGAAGAATATATGGTTGTGGGACGTTAAGGCTGTCTAGCATTTCTTTAGTCTCGGTAGCAAGAGTTTCGTTTGTTCTTTCATCATCTACGATTGTACTAAAGCCATAACCAAAGTTTTCTACTATAACTACTCTATAATCACTAGAAAGTTCATCTGCTAAAGCTTTGTATCTTACTACTGGCGCTACTTCTCCATGTTCTGATAATATAATAATTGTTTTTGCATTTTTATCTTTAACATAGCAATTCATAAAATTTGCTGAGTCTTCAACTACCTCTATTGGTCTATAGTATTCACCTTCATAAGGTGAAAGGGCCTCCATTATTTTTCCTACTCCACAAAAAATAATTCCTATAACAATAATTATTAAACATACAATAACAGTTCTTATTAAAAAATCTTTAAATTGATCTATAAGATCCCATATTTCGATTCTTACTTTATCCTTCATTCTTTTCTCCTTTTGCTCTTCCGTAAATACAAGACAATACTATCATATGGTATTTTTTTATTCAATATTTTTTTACATTTGTATTACAAATGTAAAAAAAGAGTGACGAAAATCGTCACCCTTTTTATCTTTAAAAACAAATTATTTTAATTCAACTGTAGCACCAGCTTCAACGAATTTAGCTTTTAATTCTTCAGCTTCTTCTTTTGCTACACCTTCTTTAATTGTCTTAGGAGCTCCATCAACTAATTCTTTAGCTTCTTTTAATCCTAATCCTGTTGCATCTCTAACAACTTTGATAACAGCAATCTTATTTCCACCAGCTTCTGTTAAAACAACATCAAACTCAGTTTTTTCTGCTGCTGCTTCTCCTGCAGCTCCTCCAGCTGCTGGAGCTGCAACTGCTGCTGCAGTTACTCCATATTTTTCTTCGATTCCTTTTACTAATTCTGATAGTTCAACTACTGTTAAGCTATCGATTTCTTCTAACATTTTATCTGTTTTTGCACTCATTTTAAATTCTCCTTTTCTTTTTTATTTTCTTATTTAGCTTCTTCAGCTTCTTTTTGAACTCTAACTGCATCAAGTGTAGCAGCAAGTTTTGATACGTTTGCAAGTAAGCATCCTGCAAGTTTTGCGATAAGTTCTTCTCTTGATGGAAGTTGTGCAAGAGTCATTAACTCTTCTACACTAACAACTTTACCTTCTAGAACTCCGCCTTTGATTGTATAGTAATCATTATCTTTTGCAAATTTGTATATTGCCTTCAATACTGGTAAGTATTCCTCTGCAGTTGTGATAACTGCTGTAGGTCCTTCTAAAGCTTCGTCTAAACCTTCATATCCGTTTTCAGCAAGCGCTCTTCTAGTAATATTATTCTTAATTACAGCATACTCGCCACTTACTTTTCTAACAGATCTTCTAAGTTCAGTATCATTTGCAACGTCAATTCCTCTGTAATCAACCAAAAGAACTAAATTTGAATTTTTAAACTTTTCAGCTAAGTTCTTAACTTGTTCTTCCTTTTGTTTGATAATTTTTTCGTTAGCCAACTTATTTCACCTCCATTTATATTTAATTAATAAAATTATTGTTATTATTAAGAACAAAAGGACCACTTTTAATATAATCTTTAATTTTATCTTTCTCTATGTGGTCCGTCTTTGTTCGACGCGCCAAATTTTACATAGTAAAATTTGTGTGCAATGTTGCCGAAGGCTTTATTTTTAGGAAATGCGTAGCACTTTCCTAAAAATAAAAACTCTTTGTTACCACGAGATAACAAAGAGCCTATATATCAGCTTCTTTAATCACCTCGGTAGGATTTACCTTTGCACCTACTGTCTTTGGCAACAATATTAAACTAATTATTTTTGATTAATGCTTAAGCTTGGTCCCATTGTAGTTGTAAGATATACACTTCTAATGTATTGTCCTTTTGCAGCTGCTGGTTTAGCTTTGATAATAGCTTCTATGATTGTTTCATAGTTTTCAATAAGCTTTTCAGCTCCAAATGATACTTTACCAATACCTAGGTGTATAATATTTGTTTTGTCCAATCTGTATTCAACTTTACCAGATTTAATTTCTGATATAGCCTTTGTAACATCCATTGTTACTGTTCCAGATTTTGGATTTGGCATTAAACCTTTTGGTCCAAGTACTCTACCTAATCTACCAATTACACCCATCATATCAGGTGTAGCTACGATTACATCATAATCAAACCAATTTTCTTTTTCAATCTTTGGAATAAGTTCTTCTGCTCCAACGTAATCTGCTCCAGCAGCTTCAGCTTCTTTTGCTTTATCTCCTTTTGCAAATACAAGTACTTTTTGTGATTTACCTGTTCCATTTGGAAGTACTACTGTACCTCTAACTTGTTGATCAGCATGTTTTGAATCAACACCAAGTTTTACGTGTAATTCAACTGTTTGATCAAATTTTGTTTTTGGCATTTTTTCGATAATCTCTAAAGCTTCTTTAGCTTCATAAGATTTGCCAGCTTCTACTAACTTTGAAGCTTCTACATATCTTTTTCCTTTTTTCATTTTAAACCTCCCTTGGTATTAACGGATTTACATCCTCCCAAATTATTTATAATAATAGGATAATCCTATTTATTATCAAAATTACTCTTCTACTGTAACACCCATAGATCTAGCTGTACCAGCAACCATGCTCATAGCAGCTTCTATAGATGCAGCATTTAAGTCTTCCATTTTTTGTTCTGCAATTGCTCTAACTTGATCCTTTGTAAGTTTAGCAACTTTTTCTTTATTTGGTTTTCCAGAACCACTCTTGATACCAAGAGTTTTCTTAATCAATACTGCAACTGGTGGAACTTTAGTAATAAAACTAAAAGATTTATCTTTATAAACTGAAATAACAACTGGTATTGTCATTCCAGGTTGACTAGCTGTTCTATCATTAAATTCTTTAACAAATTGCATAATATTAACACCACTTGAACCTAATGCTGGTCCTACTGGTGGAGCTGGAGAAGCCTTCCCTGCTTCAATCTGTAATTTTATAACATTAACTACTTCTTTCTCTGCCATCTTCTTTTAGCACCTCCTTCTAATTAACTTTTTGAACTTGTGAAAATTCCAATTCTACTGGTGTTTCTCTACCAAACATAGAAACTAGAACCTTAACTTTTTGCTTTTCTTTATTTATTTCTTGAACTGTGCCGATAAATCCCTCTAATGGGCCATTGATAACTTCAACATTATCATTTACGTCATAATCGACGTTAACTGGCACTTCGTCAAATCCCATATTTCTAATCTCAGCATCTGTAAGTGGAATAGGGTCAGTTCCTGAACCAACAAATCCAGTAACTCCTCTAGTATTTCTAACAATATACCAAGACTCTTCTGTAACAATCATTTTTATAAGGACATATCCAGGGAATACCTTTTTTAGATTTGTCTTTCTAACACCATCTTTAATTTCAACTTGCTCTTCCATAGGAACAACAATATTAAAGAAGAAATCTTCTAACTCTCTATTTTTGATAGTTTTCTCTAGGTCTGTCTTTACTTTATTTTCGTAGCCAGAATATGTGTGAACTACATACCATCTTGGCTCCGCTTTCTTTTCTTCTTGAGACATTTTTTAGCCCCCTCTTTTTATTTTCTGACATCTGCAAAAACTATTGATTTGAAGTAGCAGGTGTTTCAGTGGTTGTTGCACTAGTTTCAGGAGCAGTTGTAGTAGCACTTGCATCTGCTGTTGGAACTGGAGTTGCAGTGTTTTCAGTGCTTGTAGCATCAGTAGCACTAGAATCTGCATCTACAGTATTTGTTGCTTCTGCATTTTCTGTATTGCTCGTTTCACTTTCAGTTGTTCCCTCTGTGTTCTCTGCTTCTTCATCAGAAACATGTGACACTAGTGTCTTTATTCCTTCTACACCATACTTATTCATATTTTCAAATACTACATCAAGTACAAATATAATTACCGCAAAAACAATGACGATAGAAATAACAGCAATTGTATTATTAACCATTTGTTTTGCTGTAGGCCAAGTAACTCTTTTTAATTCTGCTCTGAACTCTTTGAAAAAAGTATTTCCATCCTTTTTTCCATTTTTCTTATCTTTTTTATCTTCTTTAGCCATCTTAGCTCCTCCTAAATAAATATAGGTTTTATCTATTTTGTTTCTTTATGTGTTGTACGTTTTTTGCAATATTTGCAATACTTAACTACTTCAAGTCTTTCTGTATTGTTTCTCTTATTCTTTGATGTCATGTAGTTTCTTCTTTTACATTCTGTGCATTCAAGAATAATATTTTCTCTTGGACCTTTTGCCGCCATTATTACACCTCCGTTTTGCTTTAAAATGAAGCTTAAATTTGTTTATTTTTTTATTTAACGATGTGATTGCTTGTATCCGTAAATACATGCTTATATACTTTATCACAATTCGACTGTGGTGTCAATCGTTTTTTCCTTTTTATTTAAGTGATTTTGGAATATTTACAGATTTTTATCTTTTTTTCTTTTTTTCGACAGAATACCCAAACTTACCTATTTTCCTGCCTAATACGTAATATCCGCCATTTGCATATGCTATAAGATCACATTTTGATATATCAAAACTTCCATTTTTATCTATGTATTTATCATCTGCATCTATTGATAGAACTTCGCCAACAAATGTAGTATGACTTCCATAATCTATTTCATCAATTACCTTGCATTCTATTGATACTGGAGATTCTTTTATTAGAGGGGCCTTTACAAAATTAGCCTTTTCTTTTGTGAGATGCATTTCTTTAAACTTATCATATTTTGCTCCACTTCTAACTCCACACCAATCTGTTGCATAAGCTAATTTCTCATTTGTTAGATTAATTACAAATTCCTTATTCTCCTCTATTATGTTGTAGGAATATCTTTCTTTTCTAACAGAAATATATGCTATAGCTGGTGAAGAATTTAAAGTTCCAGTCCATGCAACAGTCATCACATTTGACTTTTTCTCGTCACCACAAGTAACAAGTACTGCTGGTATTGGATAAACAAAATTACCTGGTTTCCATACTACTTTTGACATTATTTACCCCTTTCAGTATAATTTTTTCTACCATTCTATTTTTTGATAATTTGCAGAACCTGGTGATAATTTAGACTTTCTAATTGAAACAGCATCTGATAAATTCACACTTCCACTTTTATTAACATCTGCTATTTTTTCTTGTAATACTGACAATTGAACATATGAATTGTCAGTAGGAGATAGTCTTGATTCTCTTATCGTTACAGCATCTGTTAAGTCAATGCTACCATTTAAATCAACATCTCCCCTTAACGCAATAGTCACTTCAATATTATTTTCTTGATTATTACCTAAATTAAAATCATATACTTCTCCGCTACCACTTCCAGTTATTTCTTCATATTCATTTTCTGATGTTTTTAGTAGAACTATACAGGCATCTGCACACGTAACCCTTAAGCTATTTTCAGAAGAAATAAATGTATGATTAGCATTGTTTGTTTCTCCTCCTATAGATACCATGGCGTTTTGATTAGTATAGTTCGTGACAATGATGTTTCTTCCATCTTTTTCCGTCTTTACACTCAACGTATTTGATACTGTATGATTTCCCACCATATCAAACACATCCGCATAAACACTATAATCCGTGTCACTGTTTAAACCAGTAAATACTCTATCAAGTGTAAAAGCTTCTGTTCTTCCACTTCCATTACTCTCTATTATTTCTGTATACATAGTATAATTTGTTTCAGAGGAACTCTTTTTGTACCAATTTATTTTTGATACACCGCTTAAATCATCTTCCGTTGCTATCCTAATTGTAAAAGAATTATTTGATTTTTCTGTATAGCTTATACTATTTACTACTGGTGCGATTGAATCAACATATCTTACTTCAAATGATTTGTGTGAGATATTTCCAAGCGAATCTTTTACCCAAACGTAGTTTGTTCCATTATTTACTACATTTATATTAATATCTACATCTGTTGATGGTGAACTAACATTTTGCCATTGACTTGGTTCGGTTTCTAACTGAGTTAATGCATAATTTGTAATGCTATTTCCACATATTGCTTTAACAGAAACTGAGCTACTTAAGCTCCAAGCAGTATCATTTATGTTTAAGCCTATAATATCAGGCTTATTAAACATATTCGAATTGAAATTTATGCTACCATAACCATAATGTACATCTTTTCCTGTATCACCTAAATCAACTGCATTTTGTTTTAATATCTCTGTCATTTCTGTCCTGCTAATACTAGTTCCGTGTTCTGACAATATTTCTGCTACAGCAGATGATAAAAATGGTGCAGCAATTGATGTTCCATTAGACCATGCATAATCTGTATCCCCACTATATCTTGGAACTGATACAGAAACTCCTGGTAAAGCAAAATCAACCTCATCTCCAAAACATGAAAAGTCAGCTATAGCATTATCAGCATCAACAGCAGATGCTGTCAATGTATATGGACTGCATCCTGGGAAATCAACCTGATTTCCATCGTTTCCTGCAGCACATACCATTATTAATCCTTGATTATAAAACTCTTGAAGATACTCATCAAAATAGCTACATATTTCTTCAAATTGGCCATCATATTCCATGTCATTGACATTTGCTCCTAAACTCATATTTACAATGTCAACATTCCCAGCAGCATCACTTAAAGCATCTAGTATATCATTGAAATCGCCATTACCATTTTCGTCCATTATTTTTATTGGGAAGATACTTACATTGTTAGATGTAGCTTCTGCAATAACACCACTAACCATTGTTCCGTGTCCCATATCATCTGTAACATCATCGTCATCATCTCCATAATCATGAGATAATGTATAGTCAATTTTTCCGGGTGCATCAGTAATATTAAATACCTCGTGAGTACCACGAATTCCAGAATCAAGTACTGCTATTTTGACTGCAGGTGCATTTCCAGTATAATTAATCTTTTTTGAATAATTCTCAAGACCAGTTAATTTTACTCCCCACGCTTCCTTTCCTTGTGCAACATCTTTAGCACTAAAATCATTTTCTCTTGCATATACTCTATAGTTATATACAACTCTCTTTACTCTACTATCATTTTTTAACCTATCGTATGCTGCTTTTGTATCTTCTGCATTTTTAAAAGATAAGATAAATCTATTCTTAATTATTTCTTTATACTTTGTAACAGTATCATATTCTTGAATAACATCATCACCCAATCCTTCTTCTACCTCTATTGAAAGTCCATCTGTTGAAAATGGGTTAAAAACGCTTATACCATCATCGCTAATTTTCATATTTCCAATCAAGTTATTTTCTAGATACTCATTTATGGAATTCTCTTCTATCATACCATCAACTTTTTTATCAGATACTCCCAAGAAATCTGATAATTCCATTTCATTTCCATCAACCATAACTTTCTTTTCATTTACATTTATTTTAATGTTATAATAATCTTCGTTGATTTTCTTGATAGCTCTACCTGGCATTGATACATATTCAACTCCTCTGGAAGCCGAATAAATCATTCCAATAATTATTATTACTAATAAAATGGTTTTTCTTTTTTTAAACATTTTAAACCCCTCTACTATCTATCTTAATTAGTTCAAAACATTTGTCGCAAAACTCGATAAATTTTTTCTCTTTTTTAAATCCCACTACAGTTGAATAGTATTTCAATAAACTATCATCTTCTTTTACCATCTCAAGTTCTAGGACTTTTGAAATATTATATAAATCCTTATTTGATAGTTCTTCGCTATTCCTCATCTCACCAATTGACTTATTATAAAACGAGTCGCCTTCTTTTATTTTGTTTAACATATCACTTGATACTGTAATACTATTCAAACCTTCTTTAATAGCTTTGACTTCTATAACGGAAAAGCCAGTATTTTTGTCATAACCTCGATTAATAAGCATATTTGAAAACACTACTTTTCCATCTTTAATATATCCATATTTTTCTCTATTATTTTTTCTTATACCTCGTATTAATAGTATTATGCCGACTATCAATATCAAGATTACTACCATTTTTATGGTATTATTCTTAGTTTTCATTCTATTTCTTGTATCCTTTTTAATAAATATTAGATCTATCTTTCCTTTTATAAATAAATGTTGATATAAATCCAACAAAAGATGTTATAGCAAGAATAATATATATAGTTATATTTGTACCAGTTGAAGGTGTTTTTTCTTTCGCAATATCCTTTTTATTATTTGATGCACTTGCACTTTGAACTGTATTACTATTTGCAATATTGCCAACACTAGCAACTGATACAGTATTTGAATTTCTGTTAGAATTTGTATTTGTGTTTGTATTGTTTTTAGTATTGCTGTTAGAATTCACATTATTATTGTTATTATTTACATTAGAATTTGAATTTGTATTTGTATTTGTATTTGTATTTGAATTTGTGTTTATGTTTGTGTTTGTATTTGTATTTGTATTTGTGTTCGTATTTGTATTTGTGTTCGTATTTGTGTTGGTATTTGTGTTATTGTTATTTCCATTTGGATTATCCTCACCGTCAGTATCATTCTTTTTATATGTAACTACTATATTTATGTTTTCATCTCCAACAGTATACGTCAATTCATTATTTGTAACTCTAACTTCTCTTCCATTTAAAGTTACTTTTTCTATTTCATATCCTTCTTCTGGATTAAATCTAATATTTACTTCTTCACCTTCTATAACTTCATTTTCAACATTAGATACACTTCCACCCTCACCATTTACTCTAGTATTAACGTGGATTAACGCTTTTCCATAAACAAGGACTTCTATTTCTTTTGTTGTATAATTCTTAGTGTCATTATTTCTAGTATACTTTGCAATATACTTCTTATTACCTTTTACAATTGTAGTGTTTTCATCTTTCCATGACAATCCAGTCGTTTCAAATCTTATCACACTAAGCTTATTTCTTTCAACTTCTGTATATGTCCTTTGAGTTTCTATAGGGATTCCAGAGTCTGCTTTCGTAATTTCAAAATTGATAACGAGCTTTCCTGCAGAATCATCGCTTGTATAACTATACTCTACTCTATATTTTCCTGCATCTTTTGGTTGATCTATTTCTTGATTATTTGAATTAAACCATTTTACAGTTAAATTATCCGCTGTAACCCCTTCATCATTTGAAGAAACTGTAACATTTCCTTCAAGAACAACTGCTTTTCCTGTATATTCTATTTTTTGATTATTATCAATTCCACCAATTTCAATTACATTTTTATCTATAATTTCAAACTCTTTGGTTACTTCTCCACTATAATTTCCTATACCTTTAACAATTACTTTTGCTGTTCCTACTTTGTCATTATCCCTATATTGAACAGTATAATTGTCAGGAGACACTTCTTCACCATTTGTTTTTACTGTAACTTTTGGTTCTTTAGCCGTTCCATCATTTCTAATAGCATAGTATTCTAAAGCAATACTACTATTTAAAATAGACGCAACTTTTATATCAGCAACAGTATTAAATGCACTTGAATCTAATTGGTATATATTAGCTGAATCATCTGAAAGTGATACTGTCACTGAAACATTTTTATCTTTTCCTGCATTTGGATCTTCAAATACTGCTTCTGCAGTATAGTCTATATCAGTATCTAAAGTTGCTTTATCATCACTAAATACAACACTTGTTACTACAGCCTCTGTAGTTCCGTCATATACTTTATCTTCAACTTCAACATTTGAAATTCTAATTACTTTCTTTGTAACTTCAACTTCAAATGTATGAGTTGTCTCTGCATAATCATTTGTTTCTGGATATGTAACTGTAACAACAGCTTCACCAACTGATTCTGCTTTTATAGTATTATAGCTTGAAATTCCTGTATATTCATGTGTAACTGAAAGGATCTCTGGATTGCTTGAAACAAAACTAACTTCACAGTCTTCAACACTGACATATTCCTTTGTTTTTCCATATTCTAATGTAGTATTTTCGATAGGTGCAACATTTCTTGGACCCTTTTCCGTTATTTCAACATTTCTAACAATTTCACCTTGATAATTTCCTTTTCCTGTAATGGTAACAACTACATTAGTACCAATTTCACCACCTTGATTACTATAAGTTACAGTATAGTCTTTGCCTTCTTCAAGCTGACTTCCGTTTTTAAATACTCTTACAATAGGTGCTAAGTCATGTCCTTGATAATGAATTGTACTTTGAACAGAAACTTCATCATCTACTATCTCATTCGGTATTATATCAAAATTATTTGTTACTTCTGAGAATACATAATCGCTAGAAGAAACCGGTTTTATTGTTATTGTACCTCTTCCACAATTAGTATTAGCCCCATATTCAACCGTGTAATCTTTACCTAAATCAAGTGTTGTCTGTGTTCCATAAACTTTCACTACAACTTCAGGTTTAATAGGTCCTCCTGTATACTCATATTCTGGCTCGATTCCACTAATTTCAGGAACTATATTTTCCTTTCCACGAATTATTATATTAACATTCTGTGTTAAATAATTATTGGTGTCATTATTTTTAGTATATAGCGCAACGTATGGATTCGTTCCTCTTTTAATAACAGTGTTAGCGTTTTGCCATTCAAGTCCTGGTGTTGAAAAAGCTATTGTAGAAAGTGTATTTCCTACTGTTGTTTCCCAAGTATTACCAGCTTCCACTGGGTAACCAGAACGTGCTTTAGCTATTTCAAAATTAACACTAAGATTTCCTTTATAATCTATATCTGAATAACTATATTGGACACTATATCTTCCAACATTCACTGGTCTATCAATAACATTTCCATTTTCATCATACCATGTAACATTTAAATCTTGAGGTTTTATATTATTGCTATTTGTCGCAACTTTAAGATTTCCTACTAGTACAACTTCTCTTCCTGTATATGTTATAGTTTGATTGTCATTTATTCCTGTTATTTCAAGTATATCTTGACCAACTATTTCAAAATCTTTAACTACTCCACCTATTGGAGTTTTAAAATTATCGCTTGATGAAGTAATAATGGCTTCTGCTATCCCAATTTCTTTATTATTATTGTATGAAACAGTATATTCTGATGAAGGCATCTTATGTCCATTAATATAGACATCAGCAGCCGGTTCTTTGTATTCACCAGTATATCTAGTCCTTGTATATTCAAGAGAAACGTTGTTTTCTGAAATAGTATATGGGCTAATTGTAAATGTACCTTGAGCACTACCATTATAATTATTCTTTCCATTTACTATTACAATTGCATTATCACCAACATTTATATTATTTTCATACTCAACTTCAAAATCGACGTCTTTTTCTAGCTGATTTCCATTTTTTGTAACTACTACATCAGGCTTTTTTTCATTTCCATTATACTCAATCGTATCTTCAACAACAGTTATATCCGCCCCTTCAATATTTTGTGGTGTAATATTTCCTATAGCATTTAGAGTATCAATATTATTCTTAAGTTTACAATTATTTCCTGTATTGCCTATCAGTGTTACAACAACATTAGCATTCCTTGTTCCAACATTTTCACTATCGAACTCTGCAGTTGCCGTATAATCCACACCTAATTCCCAATTGTCAATTGGATATTCTAATGTTACATTAGTTACCACTGCCGTTTTAGTTCCATCATATACTTTATCCTCTAATTCAGCTGAATCAAGAATAAGTGGAAGTTTGTTTACTGTAACACTAAATGTTTCCGTGGTTTCTGCATATTCTTCCGTTTCTGCATATGTTATATCTACTAAAGCAGAGCCTACTGAGTTTGCATGAATAATATTTTGATTAATACTTCCATCAAAAGAATTGCTAACCCCTACTATGCTATCATCATGTGAAGTCAATGTTATTTCATATGGTACTGATCTTGTCATGGTAATACTATCACCGTAAACTATAAACATGTCATCAATATTGTCAATATCTCTCTTTGGTTTGGCTGTTATTAGTACTTCCTTATTAACAGTTCCAGCATAATTTCCAGATCCTACCACTGTAATTCCAACTTTTTCTCCGAAATGACCATTTTGATTTGAAAAAGTCACTGTATAATCTGTATCGATAGTTAGTGTCTTGTTATTTGCCTTAACCAAAACGTTGGGATTAAGTTGAGAACCTGTGTACATTATTGACTCTGGGCATATAACATTACTCTCTGTTAAAACAAATTTGTTTATAGTAAAATTAACCGTTGTTTCTGTAAATGAATATACGCTACTGCTTACTGGATGAACTGTTATTGTACCTGTACCGGCATCAGTATTTCCTCCATATGTAACTGTGTAATCTATATTTTCTTCAAGAACTGCTGATGTTATGTAATCACTAACAGTGATTTCAGGCTCTATCTTATTTCCATTATATTCATAGGTTGACTGATATCCATTCACTACAGGAACAATTGATATTTTTCCATCTCTTGTTATTGTTACTGTACTACTTAAATCAAATTCTTCAGCTTCATCAGAATTACCTATAATAGCGTTAACATGCAATTTTATTTGGTAATTTCCTGCTGGAGTATCCTTATCTATTTTATATTTGGCAGTCCATAAACTTCCATTGGCACTCACATTAAATCCCGCTGCAACATCAGGATCATCATATAAAACCCTTCCATCACTTACATTATTATTAAATATATAACTAGGATTTGCACTTGAATTTGCAACTAAATCTGTAAGTTCAAAATATGAAGTTCCCTCTTCTTTGGTATTCCATATTGCTTCAATGGCATAAAATGAACCACTTTTTGCAGTGTTAAAAGTTATTTCTACTTCACCATCATCTCTTCCATTTAGTGCCACTTCTTTATTAGATAAACTGTAATCACTAGCCGATGCAAATACAATATTTGAAACCACAATTCCCGAAAGAAGTATGAGCATTAGCCATGTGATAAGTATTCCTCTTTTATATTTTTTTAACATCTTTTGTTCCCCTTACAAAACAATACATTTATACGGAAATATTATATTATACATTCATTTAGTAATCTATTTCATTATAGTTACATTTGTATGTCAATTATTTAAGAAAGAAAACAAAATAAGGCATTGCGTAACACTTTCCTATAAAAGAACAAAAGGGGACATTACGTAATACTGAATAATAATATTTTTCGTCAAATGTCCCCGTCTTTGTTCGCAGTGTGCCAAATTTGCGTAGCAAATTTGTGTGCAAAATTGCCGAAGGCTTTATTTTATAGGGAAGTGTGAAGCACTTTCCTATAAAAGAACAAAAGGGGACATTACGCAATACTGAATAATAATATTTTTCGTCAAATGTCCCCGTCTTTGTTCGCAG
>OCVV011204965.1_pt1 | contig 19846 bp, 18 predicted proteins | sample 1539721 | NCBI WGS metagenome assembly OCVV01 (sample SAMN02144230, study PRJEB22623) | gut metagenome | biome: sheep rumen | host: Ovis aries | place: New Zealand
TGTGAGGAAAGGGGGAAGCGGCAAAAAAGATAAGTAAAAAGAAGTAAGCGCTGAAGATGTGTTGTTTTGAATCTTTTAAAGGAGAAAAAATTATGAATGATGTTTTAAAAGGTATGCTGTTTGTCTTAATTGTTCTGTATGTGATTTCTCCAGATGTTCTTCCAGGACCGATTGATGACATAATTGTGGCGATTGGTGGGATTGCGATACAAAAAAGATTGGAAGGACGATGTACTAAATCTAATTATTGCAAGTGTGCATGAGAATATAATGCCCAGCCTCTCCAGCTTGAGGTGGAGAGGCTGGATATTCTGTTTTGAGAGATTATCTTAGCATTTAGCTTAGTTGGCATAGTGACTTCCTGCACGGAAATAGTTATTATTTACAAGTATACATTCCGCCAGAAACATATTAGTGGTAAAATTACAGTACCCACTTAAAACTCTAGCTAAAAAATGTTTGGAAAGATTCCAGACATATAAATTGTCACAGGGTAATGATATCATGAATATAGGCCCAGAATGATAGCAAAGGACATGAATAAATCTGGCAAAAGCGGAGTTAAGCTATTACCCGTATTTGGAACAGATCGACATAAGAGACAACGGCCAAGTGCTTAGAATCAATAGTTTGGTTGAGAAGTATTATGACAAAAAGCATTAGACAGAGATTCGCAGGATTCTGGAAATCTTCCGGGACGAGATGAACGGTTACGGCTATGACTAGAATTCACGGGGACAAGGCTTGATTTTGATGGACTTAGCAAGATGTTTGTGTCAGCCGGTGCCGATGCGATATTAAGTGGACGGAAGTAGGATTTAAATTTACCTAGTGTAAGAGGGAAAGTAAGAAGAAATAAATCCGTAAAGGAAAAGGCGATATGAACAACAGATGGATATGTAGAAGAGTATTATCGCTGCTACTCACTATTTCATTGTTTTTTTTAGTGGATGGGTGCTCTTCTTTGCCAAAGAAACCGCAGAGCAATGATAATATATCGCAGAATACTTCCAATGTCATTATGGATAATATTAACATAACTGATTCGCTGGTGACATTAGATATTAAGGAAATCGAATATGTATCTGCCCGTACTGATCATATAGATATTGATGAGATTCTGGTTAACTGCACAGAAGTCACAGACATAGATACGATCGAAATTGAGTTTACGTCTATAAATGATGAATTTGTTTATTTGGCGTATAAAAACTTTGTCTCTGTCTATGGAGATGATTTCAACTTGAAAGATTTTCTGGTTGATGCGGGGATTGGTGCAGGATGTATTTTAGTATGTGTGACTTTATCAGCGGCAGGAGGTCCAGTAGGTACTTTCTTTGGCGCGATTATCACATCACAGTTCACAACCTCTGCCGTAGTTATCGGAACCGCTATTGATGCCGGAGTATCTGCTTATATGGCTTATCAGGAAGGTGGAGACGCCTCATATATAGTAGGCCATATGCTTAATGGTATAGCTGATGGGTTTAAATGGAGTGCTATTCTTGCACCGTTAACTGGTGCTGTGGATGGAATCAAAGCTCTTCGTGCGGTAAATGAACTCAGAAAAGTACCGGGCTTTGAGGAAGTAACTGATAAGGAAGCCAGAAAGGTGTTTGAGCATCTGGCGGATATTCTGAAGCAGTCTGCAGATATTGGGGATAATTTTACAGATGATGCAGTAAAAGCACTTTCCAAAGAACTGGGTGATGGGATATCAGAGGATCTTCTAAAGAATATCCTGTCTAACCGGACTCTCATTACTAATATCGTTCAGAAATTCAATCCATTTAATGTTTCTTCCGATGTAGCAAGGGCTCTGCAGGACAGATTTATGAAGAAGGCAGGGCTGGCCGATGATGTCGGAAAGCAGCTGATTAAAGATATTAAAAAAGGAGCCATAAAGAATCTTGATGACATAGCTGATCCTATAGCCCGTGAATTCATCGAAAACAATATGTATGAGTTTGCCCAGTGCTTTGGCAGTCATCTTTCCAAGGAGTTCATCGATAACTGCATGAGAGCAAGTATGGGAGATGAGGCTTTTGACCTTATAAAGAGTGCAATATCCTCAGATGACTTATACTTTGAACTGCTTGAGAAAATAGGCAAAGATGTAGCAGATGGTATTATTGGCGATTCGAATACCCTCATACTGATGCAGTTGAGATATGGCAGTAAGAATGTAAACAAGCTGATGAATGCACAGATTTTATATAATCAGCTTCGAAAAGCCAATACTTACATACCTGACGAGCAGTTCCGGATTGTTATAACGGGATTGCTGGACGGATCGATACGGTCATTAGATGATGTTTCTAAGATTAATGCACAGATAGCTAAAAACATGTGCGGGTCGTATGAAATCGTTGCTGCGTCGATTAAGAGTTTAGGAAATGAGAAGGCACTATCTGGACTACTCGATGATATCGCCCGTAACAGCCTTGAAAGTCTTAACTATACACCGGATTTCTCGAGGGATCTCATCCAGAATTCCCTCTCAAAAGCAGAAATCATCAGCAAATATGGAGATGACATCTATAGCCAGTTGATTTCAAATTATAACTTCAGTGTTAACTGTTTAGGTACGCAGGCAAAGATAAACAGTACATTGATTGAAGATATGACCACTGATTTCCTAAAAGGAGAAGGTCTTGCTGATGATGTTATCAACGGAATCTTGAGCGGTAGAGGTATATCTGAATGGGGAATTCCGGATAAAAAGATTATGGATATCTGGAATGTAGTGTCTGATTACTATCGAATCTCTGATGCTTCGGTATATCAAAACTATGTGTTGGAGATTGCAGAGCTTAGAGGCGAATACATCTCTGACTTTGTGACTCAGTATAAAGCAGCAGGTAATACGATTAGAAATTCATCCTATGCCGGTTGTATTATGCAGCCTACTGGTGCTAACCCAGCTTACATAAAGGCAAAATATGGCGACATCTATATGAGTAAGCAGGGGTTTGTTATTCTCGACGATTATGCGGTTGCGCGTGTTCAGCTACCCGGTCTTACTGGGTTAAATGGTGGAACAGATGATATTACACGAGCCAATCTTATGCATCATGGAACGACAACATCCATACCAGGATATACTTGGCATCATTTGGAGGATGGCAAAACTATGATATTGATTCCTACAGAATTGCATGACGCATACCGCCATACTGGAGGTGCAGATCTCTTAAGAGAAGGACTAAGGGAGGCTATTGAAAATGGAATATATTAAAAGCTTTGATGATTTACTGAATCTGAAGCGAACTGGCGAGTATGAGCTTGCGTGTGATATAGACTGCGAAGGGAAAAACATTAAATGCATCACTGGGGATTTTTCAGGAAAGATTCGAGGCAAAGGCCACAGGATCACAAATCTTATATTAAGCGATGAAATATGGGGCGACGAACAGACGCTGGCTTTGTTTTATAGCATGACGAAGGCAGAAGTAACAGATATCACATTCGAAAATATCTCCGTTGTATATGAACGGGCGTGCTATCAGCCTAGAACTGCCGTCCTGGCTGGTAGTTGTTCAAACTGCGTAATTCGCAATGTGTCAGCTGTGATGGGAAAAGAGTCTGAAAACCTTGCGCTTATCTATGAGGCCAATGACTGTGAGATAGAGAATGTCTCTATCATCAAAGATGGGAATAAGGGTTCTGTCGTAAAATATTGTTGAGTTAAAGGAGCAGTGTATGAAAAAAGAATCAGCAACGAAGAAGAGTACTAAAACAAAAAAGGTAAAACCGGCACCGGCATCTGTTGTGAAAGAAAAACTCTCCATTAAGAAAGTGCTGATGATTATCTGCGGATGTGTTGTCGTGGCGGCCATAGCAGTAACAGCAGTGCACATGTTTTTAAATAAAGCTACATTAATACCCTCAGTCAGCTTTGGCTTTAAAGTTACAGATGGGGCCGGAGCTTACGATGAGTCTATTACAAGTTTTGAGGTTGGAAAGAAATTTTACACATGTGTCACAATCAAACTTGTAACCGATAAAGAAAAGCCCGCTGATTACAGTGTTGTGATCGATATCCCGAAGACCAAAGAAGTAGAAGTCAAAGGCATGGGAGGTCTTGAGCCGAATTCTATCGTCTGGAATGAGGCAGATGAACTGACGAGAATGACTTTTACAATGCAGGGATATAAAGAAGCGACAGATGAGAAGATTCTATTCTATGGAACGCCGACAGATGAAGGTGAGGCTAAGATGATGGTCAACATTTATGATAAAAAAGGAAATGCAATTAATAACGGATACTCAAGAACCATTTTCTTTGATTATTCGCTGCAGTAATAAGGGGGATGTAGGGAAATGACAGCAATGGTTAAAAGAATCACAGGAATCATTCTGGCACTGTTCATGGGTTGTTCGCTAACAGCATGCAGCGTGACTGTTACGCCTTCTGTTAGCTTTGGATTTAAGATCATTGATGGGGCCGGAGCTTATGATGAATCCATAACGAGTTTTGAAGTGGGAAAGAAATTCTATACTTGTGTGACAATTAAGCTTATAACAAATAAGAAGCAGCCCAAGGATTACAGTGTTGTGATCGATATCCCGAAGACCAAAGAGGTAGAGGTCAAAGGCATGGGTGGTCTTGAGCCAGATTCAATTGTCTGGAATGAAGCAGATGAAACGACACGATTGACTTTTACAATGCAGGGATATAAAGAAGCGACAGATGAGAAAATTCTCTTCTATGGAACGCCGACAGATGAAGGAGAGGCCAAGATGATGGTTCATATATATGACAAAGATGGTAGAGAAATAAATAAGGGATACTCAAGAACTATCTTCTTCGATTATACACTCCAGAATTAACAAGGAGGCCATCATGAATCGGTTTAATAACAAAAATTTCAGATTATCTAATGATGAAATAATAGGGCTTATCACCTTTCTATGCTTGTTGCTTTGCTCGGCCTTCTTTTATAAGACTTACAGTGATACGAAAGGCTTATACAGCATTGAGAAAACGAAAGTGGATTATATTATTCAGGCGCCATCCGCTGAACAGGTCACTGAAATCAGTCAGCTAGATCATATAGATAAAATTACCCCATATTACTACCGTGCTGTTGATGTTCAGGTGGGGAACAGGAATATTTCTACCAATTTGTTTATAATAGAGAATGCTTCGGATCGTGACTATACATCTTTTGCAGATGTGCTTGCCCAAAAAACTAAAAGGGCGGATGGAAACGTGATTTTTATCACGGATGACTTTGCTCAAAATGCTGGAATTACTGTTGGGGACAAGCTGAATATAACCCTTGATGGTAATATAATATTATTCACGGTCTCCGGGGTATTTCAGAGTGACTACAGGATGGTTGGTGGATCAATTTTGACCACACTGACAGATGATGTCCAAAGTGCTATGAAGTCTTCAAAGTACAGCGGCGCATATATCGCAAGTAACAATCTAGCGGTGTCAGATAAATACTTAGAAAATGAATACAAGCCGGAGGGGAATTTACGGTCCCGCGACGAATTTGATACTGATGAAGCATATCAACGATATCTTGATACGCAGGGGCAGGATGATACAGCGATGGCTACATTCGTGACGACCGATTATGTCAGTGAGCTTGCACGAAGAAATAATACTAAGCTTATTCGGAACGCAATCCTTTCCATTATGTGCTTAGTAGCAGCTTATGCTGTGATGCTGATAATTGTTTCCTTACGGGCAGATGGATATACAAACTATAATGTGCTTAGAGATGTACGTGACAATTTCACTATTGAGCAGGAAACAGGAATGTATTCAAGATATTTTACATCTATAACCGTATTGATGCTGGTCACCAATATCTGCATAGCTGTAATCGGATGGGTGACAGGATGGATAAAATTGGTGTCACCGCTGAATATAATAGGCATCTGTGCTTCGACGCTGTTAATAACTGTGTGTGGTGGCATTCAGAAAAACAAGCTGAAGGAAAAATTCCTTGTTGAACAGAAGAAGTACGAAGAAGAAAAACGAAAAGAGAGAGAAGCAAAGAGAAGGGCTGAAGCAGCAAAACAGGCGAAAGAAAATGAGCAGTGAATACAATAAACATTTAAGAGTGATGATGACTGCACAAGCTCCATTCACAGCGGCCATCATAGTTCTGCTTATTGTTTGGAATGCGGTATTTATGAACTTGATTATGCCGCGATATAAGGAACTGATAAGCTTACAGAAAGGAACATATGATAGGGTTGTGATCAGCGGTTCCGAGACCGAAGAGTTCTCCAGACTTAAGAAGTTAAGTAATTTGGTTACGGTTAGAAACAGTAGCAACTCCCGCTGCAATATTAACATGTATATCCAGGCAGATGATCCGGTTATCGTTGGAACCATATTAAATGCTAATGAAATTGCTATTTCTGGAAAGCTGGCGGAACGACTTAATCTATGTGCCGGTTCGCAGATTACCGTTGACTTTCCAATTTATGACACTGCAGCAATATATGAAGTGAAAGCTGTTTTACCTTATCTTTCTGATTTGTATGATACTCAGGAAAATCAGGATTTTGCGTTTGCTATCGTTGGTTATGACGAGAATCTATACAAGCATTCGCAAGGAGAAATTGTTTATTTGATGGATGATGTTCGATACGGTGAATATATGGAGAGGAATTATTCATACTCTGAAAGATACATCATCGCAGATGAAGTATCAACAATCAGAAAACGGATAGTTCTGTACAGCATTTTGGCAAATGCATTGATATTTTTGACAGTGCTGGGATTGGCTGTGTATTTGCATAAAGGGATTAATACAGAATCGGATAAGTATTATCGCGATGGATATAGTGTCTCATGTGTTAGGTCAATCAATAGAAATGATCACAGGGTCTTTATTGGTATTCCTTTCCTGATAGAAATGATTTGGATCATCTTCTGCCAGATTCGAGAGGGACAACAGGTTCCGTATCTGTGGCCGGTCGCAGGAGCAATGATAATTATCTTTATGAGTCTGTCTGTTATAGGGGGAAGAAGATATGGCCGAGCAAATTAGGTTTAAAGATTTAACCGTCAGACTGAAAGACCGAGTCCTGTACGAAAATCTTGATTTCTCAATCAACGATGGAGACCGATACATCTTTCTTGGGCCGAATGGCATAGGAAAATCATTGCTTCTGGAATTGATATTCTTGGGTAACAGCCGGGAGCTAAACGAAAGGTACAGAGGCCTTCAGGTATCGGGTAGTATCCTTGATGCCAAGGGAGAAGATTTGCTGGATCCATCTACAAGACGACAATATTCTTATGTTGCGCAGGGCGAAGATTTCTATAAAGGAATGACAATCAAAGAGATTTGTGAAACCGCTTGCAGAGGCGTTGGAATCGATTTAAATGAAAACAAATTTGACAGTCTATTGGATTTGTTCGGAATAGTAGACAAGAAAAACTTAAAGATAAAGAATAATGTGAGTTTCGGTGAGGGAAAGATAGTCCATCTGATCAGTCGCCTGCTGAAACTCGAAGCATCAAATGTATTGCTTTTAGATGAGCCGCTTAATCATCTATCATTTAAGAATTCTAAGGTGTTGAACGAACTACTCCGAGAAGAGATAAAAGCAAATCCAGCTCTTATTATCATAATGGTTTCACATTGCAAGGCGATGGATTTTACCGATAAAGCAATGGTGTATAACCTTGAGAATCGAGATATTCAATTTAAATCTTATAGATCATATGATTGTTTCTCAATCAATGATCTAGATAATAGTGGTAGTAAGTACTTGTGCTAGTAAACGAAAAATTCAGTAAAAATACTTTGGGCTTTCTTGCCGGATTTTTATGTATAGATAGATATAAAGCTTCTCACTGGATTACATGTAATATTAAATGGCTTGGATAGATATAAATATTATGCGACAATACTACAACTCAAAGAGGTTTAACTTGCAACAGCGAAATCACTAAAAGAGCTAAAAGTAGTAAAATTCCAATATATTGCTTTGTATGAAGAAGTCAATATTTGATATTTTTGAGATTAGCATAGTCGAGAGACAATGGAGGAGAGACAGATGGGGATTATTACAGAGGTTCATGAAATCATGGATCATTGCTTAAAAGTATTATCTTATACGGAATACTTACGGGAGGACGTTAATACCAGAGAAGCTTTCGATATCGCGGAGAGGACCATGAAATCTCTAAGAAAGCTGTCTGTTGCATCAGCAGTTCAAAATAAAAGGGTTATCTGTATATCAGGTCTTCAGGGTGCCGGAAAGACTACCTTGATGAGGAATTTTTATGGACTCGACGATACATATCTTAACTCCACACGTGGAAGAGGGGAACGAATCCCTGTCTTTATTACAGAGAAAAAGGATATCACGAGCCCTGTTGCGCATGCGATAAAAATAGAAAAAGGGCAGGATGGTCGATATATACGCAGGGAAGAAACAATAGATGCTAAAGATTATGAGGAAGCTTCAAGAGGCGAAGCTTCTAATACGATGTTTTTGGAATTGAAAGTTCCTTGTCAGCATACATTTAGTGAAGGAATCTCTTTTATGCTGCTTCCAGGGTATGAGAAGAAGAATGATGATTGGAAAACGCTAATTGACTTCTCGGTCAATTCATCTGATGCGGCTGTATTCGTCTTTGATAGTACAAGTTTTTCAGGGGCGGATAATGACGACTACTTGAGGAAGATAGAGGAGAGATTTGGGAAAAATCTTATTTATGTAATCACACATTCGGATGAGAGCCCGGATGACAATGCAGAAGTAAAGGAAACTTGCATGGAAGTATTAGGGATAAAGAGTAGCGAGAAAGATCGAATTGTGTGCGTTGGTGATTATAGAGATGATACTAAGAGAAAGGCATGGATTGAAGAATTTAAGGTTGCGCTCGAAAAATATGCATATAGAGAGACCCAGTACTTACAGCAGAACAGCAGGTTCATGTTGGAAGTAATCAGAGAGATAGAAGATAATCTGGACAAGATACAACGTATAATAGAAGATGATAATAATCCGGAGTTGGCTAGTTATTTTAATGATAAACTTTTAGATTATTTTGACAAAGAGAGTAAAAAGGAAAGGAAAAAAATCAAAAAGAATCTGGAAGATGAATTAAGGACTGCTCAAGAAGTAAGCAAAAAAAAGCTTAGGAAGGAATTTAAAAAGCGTCCAGTAACGGGTAATATTAGACGCATCTTTTTTGGAACCAGTATTAAAGATTTAGAAGAGGCTAGCAGGATTACAGAAAACGCTCTTAAAGATGGCAATAACAGATATCTGCTTGACAGCCATTTAGTTGCGGCATTACACACATCTTGTGCGAACGTAGAATTAGCAAATAGAACGAAGGGTAGCATTAATCCATTAATTATATCTCGAGATGAGGAGAGTGCTGATTTTTCAGGGGAAACCATCGGAGAACTTAAGGCCTTAAAGGAGGATGTGACGAATCTGCTTACGGAATCGAGTCAAGAAAAAAGGTTTGTTATTCAGAGCAAAGATTCAAAACGATTGATGAGAATGATTGCAGAGTTTGTTTCCTACTATTATTGTTATACTTCTGCAAATAAAGAAGAAGTTATAAACACCTTCCCTGAGTACAAGCCATCTTCTGGTACAATTAATGCTGCCAGTATGCTTGAGCATGCTGAAGCGGCAAAAAAATATGCATTTGGGTTACTTGGAATTATGGGAATTGATGTCGTGGCAGATGGGACAATTGATTTTGTGAGCCAGATTGCATCAGCATTTGGGTTCCCGGTGCCTGCTATGGGCTTAGCAGCTACTACGGTCATTGGAGGAGGGGCAATCTCTTCTGTTATGAGAGACATAAGCCGGATGGAGTTTGAGGATCTTGCCTCGGCAGAGATCGCAGTATCGAAAGTCTATGAAAACTATACATGTGAAGTGATGGACAGATATGACGAATATATAGAGGATATAAGAGAACGTATCGAGGATAGACTATCGGAACATACTGCTGAAAGACGGAAAGCGATTATAGAATATAACACAAAAGTAGAGATTGGGAATGCCTTTGACCTACTTAGAGGAATCTCAGAAAAGCTTGCGGGAGAAGAATATGGAGTGGGGGCAACTTTTTCTTGAAAAAGAAAAATGGCAACGCGATACATTCAACAGAATAAAAAATAATTTGGTATGTGCAAAAGGGAATCGGTTCCTTCGATATGAGGATTCAAGAGAAGAACATCTCGTGATCATATATGGAAAACCTCAGGTTGGAAAAACAACTCTGATTTTGAGCATGATAGGGATTAAGGATGAATTCTTTGAAGAAGTCTATGACACTTTGAGAGCTGGAATAACACGGGGGAACTCTTCAACATCTACGGCAATTATCTATTCCAGATCTGATAATGATATGTATGGGTGTGTTCTTGCACCACTTGATGACATTCAATCGCAGAGGGTGAATTATTGTAATAAGACCGAGATGACTGAAGAACTGGCTAAAGTTAGACAGGATGTGGAAAGCAATCGAATAAAAACAAACAGCATACTTTTTGTTAGCATTCCAAATAAATATTTTATTCAGGATACTTCAAAAGAGATTATTTCCATTATGGACATGCCGGGGGTAGGGAGCAGGAACCATAAAGAGGATATTCATCTACGAAACCTTTTGACCAGATATATACCAATATCTTCAGTTTGTATCATTGTTTGCCGTGCAAACGACATAGTTTCATTGGAATCATTAGCTCTACCTAATGAGATAGATTGGAAAAGGTTGGCTCATCGCTTTCTTTTAGTCATCACGAATGCATACAGTGACGGAACAACCAGAAATTATTTCAAGAAAGAACGACAGAAGCGAGAAAAAGGGTTTTATGATTATGTAAAAGGGGAATACACGAACGAGATAAGAAACATACTTGGCAGTGGTAACAATACAGAATTGTATCCTATAGATATCGGTGGTTCGTTGATGCGGCTTTGCACGAACGAGATACGGGATGAAGAGGATAGAATAGAAATTGTTGAAACCAAGGATCGATTCTTAGCAGACCTCCATGATTCTATCGTTGCACATAAAGGAGAGAAGTTGAAATCAGCCTTGATGGATCTGGAAACTATGGCAGATCGTTATCGCAAAGATGATGCTGAATTGATAGATAAAAAAATAATTCAATTTCGAGAAAAAATAAGTCTAATTGACGAGCAGAAAACGAGAACCACCAACAATCTAAAAGAAATATTTCCTGATGTAGGAGATATGGATGAGTTTGAGGGAAGTTGTGAGTCTGCAAAAGAAAAAATAAAGGAACAAATAGCTGAGATCAAAAGGAGATGTAGTCGATGTGAAGCGGAGTGTTTTGAAAGTGTCAACGGATTTAATGACAGGATTATAAAATATATAGATGATAATGGTCTTTGCAGATATGATAGGACTGGTGGAATACTGACAGACAAGAATAAGCAGCTCTTAATGTTCATTCATAAGGAGATTGCGTACAGTGTGATTCGTTTTAATCAAACGATATGCAAGATTCTGGAAGAAGCGGGACTTGGCGCTCCGGATGAACTTGCACTCGTTTCTAAGATCTACGACAAGAGCGTGGCTGCGTATCAGGTATCATTATATCCATCCCAAACGGGCTTGTTTTCACCGAAAAGAACGGTCTCTTTAGAAATAGTCAACGATATCTGTTGCCATATACAGCAGGATATTTATGATAGTCTTGAGAAATATATAAGAAGTTGCAAAAGACAATTGTGCGATAAAGCTGATGGGCTGAGGCGTCTTGAAATGATTGCGTCTACAGAACTGAGGAAATTGAAAGAATTTCCCAAAGATAAAAAACGTTATGAACAAATGATAGCGGATCTTGAAAAAGAACTGGAAGATATTTCTATCAAAAGGGATCAGGATAAAAAAACACTTGCACTGTATTTGGAATATGCAAGAGAAGCATATCTGGTGCAGAGAGATCAAACGATAAGGAAGATTAATAATTGTGGTTCAGCAGACGAGAAACTGATGCTGATCTTGTTCTTGGGATTGTTAGATAAAGATTATCAGAAAGTGATAGGTGGTTTTGATGAAGACAGAAGTTGAACAGCAGGCCCAAAACGAAGTAAAAGATATGCTGCATGAATATGTGGTGGCTCCTTTGAGAGGCGAGATATTGCCGGCATTAGAGCAAATGACTACATCGATCGAAGGAATGGAGAATTCCACCAAAGAGAAAATAGAAGAAGCATCAAGGAAGAATAATCGAGATGTTAACAATTTACAAACAAAATTGGATTACAGCTTTCACTTTGATGATGAAGAAGATCGCTTTGATGATGTAAATAATTCTATTGTAAACGAAAGAAAAGAGATAATTAAGAAGATAGATAAGACGGCAACTCAAATGCAAGACACTCTTGGTGATTTAAAATCAGAAATAGAGGAGCTTCAGGGTCAGTCTTTACTAAAACAAGAACAGGTAAAATCTGATCTCCTGGAAGAAAATTCAAAGTATAGAGATAGAATCGTTGAATGCATTGGTGAGTTAGGAACGAAATCAGAGAAAGCGCATGCAGCAATAATCGCGGAAATCGGAGCATTGGGGCAAGTTCTGGATAGTGACTTCAAAGAGAGCGATGAAGCGGTGAAAGCAGCAGAAGAGAATTTAAAACAGCTAATCAGCGAAAATGAGTCTTCTCTAGAAAAAGCTCTTTGTGGACAGCAAGCAAACCTGATCAGAGAAATTAAGGATTTGCAGGAACGTCTTGATATGGTTAGGAAAAGTATCTCCGATGGAATTGAAGGAAGTGCTCAGAGAAGCGAACTGGTAAAGGGCGAGACGCAAACGGTTATAAAAGAAGCAGAACAGGATTTGAAAACCTCATATGAAAAACATTTTAAGATTTTGCTGTATGTGTGTTTATCATTTGGGATTATAGATTTTGTTGGGATCGCTGCAGTGTTGTTGTTATATTTTATAAGATAGGCTCTCGCTAACTGTTTCTTCCAATACAACTGCCTATACCTTTCAGAAGAGTGTAGAATGGGAGGTTTTTGATGCCGGACAAAAAGGCAATAGTATCAAAAAAGATAAATCTTAATCTGAATAGTGGTGTAAATACGGGCAGTTTCGAGATGACGATTGAGTCAGCTCTGGTTCAGGCAAAACTCGATCTTTCTAGGGTTGATGAGACGATAGAGTCGATTAACTCACTGAAACCGGAATGTGACAAACTGGATTACATTCTGGCCGCAAGTTCCGGAGCGTTGTGTGGGATTATCGATATATTCCTGGTTGGTAAGCCGGGAGAATCACCGATTGGGGAGATTACTGATAAATGGTTTCTGGAACGGACCAAAGATTTTGCAAGACTCTATGGTTGGAAAGAACCAGCTCCGCCAGCAGATGCAGCTGCTTCAGCAATAAGAAAGCTTGAGGATATTTTTAAAGTCCCTTATGATCAGCGTGGAGCGGGTGATGCCGGAAAAATCATTTTTGATTTGAATCCGGGGAATCACCACTTTAAGTCTCTTGCCCATAACCCTAGTCTAATGGGATTGTTTTTTTCTATCCTGGACCAGTTTTCAAATACTTCACACTTTATTACGGACGGCAAACTAATTGCACTTCAAAAGGCAAGTGATTCGTTCGAACTAGTGGGTATGAATGTACAAAGTAAGTTTTTTTGTGCTGTTGTCAATTGGCTGGGACATGTCATTTCTGATGTGAACGGGCCGTCCGGAAGTTTAAACCGTGGTATGGGAATTCCCTCACCTTTATGGACCTGGATCAATGATTTAATTGTTATAAGAAGACGCTTAAACATACCGGGTGCAGAACTGGAAAGAGTAATAAATGAGCTGGCAGTCAAAGTTTTTGACAAGGGTTTTGATATGAGGTTCCAAACGGCTCAGCTCATACCAGTCATTATAAATGAGTTAACTACGAGATTTATATATTCAGTAAGACGTATATTTAGATACTTCCATACGCGAGGAAACAGAAAGTATTCATTTAAAGAATTGTGGAGATATTGTGAGCCATTTACAAATCCTACAGTAAAGAGGATGCTGACAGTGGCGCATGGGACATTTTGTTTGATAGACTTGGGGGACGCCGCTGTCAGAGGGGGTGCTTTTGGAGGCGGTTCTTTCAATGCGGTAGAATTTTTTCTTCATGTGAATATAGCCGGTGTCGGTAGATTTACGGTAGCTTTGTACGGTGAAATGCAGCGAGGAATCCAATATATAGATGAGCAACGCTACTATGAAGATCTTCAGAAGGAACGGAAAGCTGTTGAGGACTATATCCAAGGCCTTCAGAGGCTCGCAAAGATGTATCAAGATAGGGAACTTCTTACGTTCACGGAAGATCTTTCTAAAAGTGATGCTTATAAATGTGCATTTAATAAAACAGTCATGCTTGCTGAGATGAGAAAGGTACCGGAGAACAAAATACTAAGAAATAAGGCGGATATAGATGCATATTTTCGGAGGCGCTAAGCTAAATGGATAACAAAAAGTCAAGGTTGGAGATAGTGACGCAAGAAGCTGAAGAAGCTGCTGCGGAGACGAATAGAAGCATAAACCGACTTGGAATATATACAGGACAGATAAATGAGTCATTGAAAAAGATACAGGAACTGTTTGATCGAATCAGAAATATTCCTAGTGATAAGCGAACTCAATATGGGACAATAAAGAAAGCCCGGTTGGCTTGGAAAAAACAGGTAGAACAGATAGAGCATAATTATAAAATGGAGGTCGCAAAAGATACCGGAGCAGGAGTTGTGGCGGCTGGAACAGGTGTGGCAGTTGCCGCTATGGGACCAACAGTAGCAATGGGCCTGGCCACTACAGTAGGTGTAGCATCTACCGGAACTGCTATTTCGGCGCTGAGTGGAGCCGCAGCGACTAATGCAGCTCTTGCCTGGCTAGGTGGAGGCGCTCTGGCTGCCGGAGGCGGAGGAATGGTGGCAGGACATGCGTTTCTTGCTTTGCTTGGTCCGATAGGTTGGATCATAGCAGGCTCAGCTATGATTGGTAGCGGCCTTATGCTTTGGAAAATTAACGATGATAAGGCTGTGTTGGAGGATCTTTTTGCCGATATCAGTAGACGGGATATTAACTCCTATAGAAATGCTACTGTAGAGATTAATGAACGTATAAAACGTATACGGGATGAAAATAAAAAATTGAAGGAGGCAATTAGAGTGATTCAATCGTTCGGATTGGATTATGAGGCAATGACTGAGAAACAACAGCACACTCTGGGGGCATATGTAAACCTGATGAATGCTTCTACGCAGCTTCTGATAAATCCGATTAGGGAGCTACAGCAAAAATATACAGAGAAGGACTTCCGCTCGTTTGCTGCTGAGAAGCAGTGGAATCCAAAATCAATCTTTTATCAAACGAATAAAAACGTGATAATTTCCTTTGCAAATTTGCTCTATGGAGTAAGTATCGACACAAGAAAGATTAGTCTTTTAACAAAGGCATTTAAAGAGAATAAGCAGTTTCTGGAATCATCATGTATTACGAAGGAACAATTTGATAAATCAATCATTGAAACGGCGGTGGAAGGGCTACAATTTAAGGAAAGAACAAAGATGAGCTAAATTCTAGCATATAAGACTTATGTTGGAATAACAGCAGCAGCACCGCTCACGAGCCGTGCCCGAAAACACTGCAAGCAATCAAATCCCCCGGAAAAGGAGAACCCTATGGACTACAGAAAATACCACGACACCTACTACATCCGAATGGACAAAGGCGATGAAATAATCGAGAAAATCTATGACGTGTGTAAAAAGGAGCACATCGCCTCCGCGGTGTACAGCGGAATCGGCGGATGCAGCGGAGCGGAGATCCAGACCTTCATCCCGGACAAAGGGACGTTCGAAACGCAGGAGCTTCGCGGCATGCTGGAGCTGGCCTCGCTCAACGGAAATATCATCACCGATGAGGCGGGGCAGCTGTTCCACCATACGCACGCGGTATTTTCCTATAAGAAGGACGGCGTGCATGGCATGTCGGGCGGGCATATCAAGTCGATCACCGTGCTCTACACGGCGGAGATCGAATTAAGGCCCGTTACCGGAGGTGTGATCAGAAGGAAGAGAGACCCGGAGACCGGAACAGGGTTCTGGGATTTTTCTGATGCTCCCTGAGAACCCCCTCCTTCTGTCTCACAGCAGGTTAAACACCTCCAGCAAAAGCCCGCACACCCCGCACAAAGCCATGACCAGGATCGGATTCGGTTTGAATTTTCTCAGCAGAAAGATCGCCGCGGCAAACAGCACGGTATTCCCCCACTGCAGGGAAGTCAGGGAAACCGAGTTCTGACTCCCGAACACGGCGGTCAGGAGCATATTGATGCCTGCGGCTGAGATCAGGGCGACGACCGCCGGGCGGAGCGCCGCGAGGATACTCTGAAGCGCGGGGAGACTGCGGTAGCGGCGGTAGATCACCGCCAGCAGGGAGACGATGATGAGGGATGGCAGGATGCAGCCCAGCGTTGCGGTGATTGCACCGGCCGCACCTGCGACTCTGAGGCCGACGAAGGTCGCGCCGTTAATCGCGATCGGGCCGGGTGTCATTTCCGCAATGGTGGCCAGGTCCATGAACTGGGCCTCGGTCAGCCAGCCGTGCAGCTCGACGGTCTGATAGCGGATCAGCGGGATCGCCGCGTAACCGCCTCCGATCGAGAGCAGTCCGATCTGCAGGAAGCTGAAGAAAAGCTGAATAAGGATCATACGCCCGTCACCCCCTTTCGGGAGCGGAGCACCTGGACGATTCCGATGAGCGCGGCGCTAAGAACGATCCAGACAACGTTGATCCGGAGAAAGAAGGATGCGCAGAAGGCCGCCGCAAGGATCAGTGTGTGGACGGCAGAGCGCTCTTTGATGACGTTTGCCCCCATGCTGAGCGCCACGTCGAGGATCACGGCGGCCACGCCGCTCTGCATTCCTTTTAGGACGGCGGCGACAAAACGATTTTCCGCAAACAGCCGGTAAAAGACGGATACGATCGACAGGATCACCATCGGGGGAATGATCGTCCCCAGAACGGCGGCGAGCATGCCGGCAAATCCCGCGGCCTTCCAGCCGACCAGGATCGCCGCGTTGACTGCGATCGCGCCCGGCGAGGACTGGGCCAGCGCGGTCATATCGAGCATTTCCTGCTCGTCGATCCAGTGCAGCTCGTCCACAAACCGTCTCTTCATGAAGGTGACGATGACAAAGCCGCCGCCGAAGGTAAATGCGCTGATGTACAGCATACTGTAGAACAGAGTCCACAGGGTTTTGGGTTTTTGCATTTCATTTTACTCCTTGCCGCTCAGCCGACAGGCCGCATCCTGAGTCGATTGACCAGATGCTCAAGCGGAAGCTCATTCCACTCGATGACTTCGATATTCAGCTCGTCGGCTCGCCTCCGCATAGGGGAGTCCTCCTCGGAGACGGTGGTCGACGTGACGATGATCGCGCGGGAACCCTTCCCGCCGAAGCGATCGCGCAGGACAGAGAGCTCGTTCAGAGCCTCTGTTTTTATTTCACTCGTTTTGCAGCTGATAAAGACGGGCTGGACGCCGCGCACTGCCATGACGTCGATCTCATTTGTCACTCCGTCCCGCTGGTTGGAACCGCCCTCCCAGTTCACGACGGCGCTCATGACGACATCATCGAAGCACTCCGCCGCGAGGCAGGCGCGGTAGACCTGCAGCTCCAGGACGGAGCCGATGTCCCGGAGCCAGAACCGGATGGTCTCGTCGGGAAATGAAAACCGGATCTCGTCCTCCGTGATCACAAGATCAAGGATCAGGCCGGCCTCAGCCAGGGCTTTAAAGAGCTGCGGGTCGGCGGTCACATTTCCGTGATCCGCCTTCGCGGTGAGCGGAGCGCAGACGGAAAGCTCGCCGGGCTCGGACGAGGAGACCCGCTGAATATAGCTGATCTGCCGCTGCCATATCCGGCGGAACTCGCTGAAAACCGCAAAGAGCTTTTCCGCGGCAGGGAGGTAATCCCGAAGCGTGCTGTTGTCGGCCCGCCCCTGCAGCAGGGTGCCGCCGGCCATCAGGAAGCAGCTCTCCGCGTCCAGATGGACGGAGCAGGGCAGACTTCTGGCGTAAGGAGCATTTTTGATCTCAAAAAATGCATTCTTCTTCCGGCTGTAGGTAAACACCGGAGTTTCACCGGCCACGGTGCCGGCCGCGAAAAGCGCGGCATCCGTGCCGCCCGCGATATCGATGGCGCAGTCGTCGTGCGTTTCCAGCACTTTCTGCAGTCTTTTTCCGATCTGCTGCGCGTCCAGAAGGCTGGTCGGCAGAAAGGAGAGTTTTACCGGGCAGTTCCGGTGAGCGAAATATTTCTCAAGTGATTTTTTGAGCGCCCGGTTCGCGTCGACCTCGGGCGGGCAGATGATCACCGTCTCCTCGGGGCGGAAGGTTTCCGTTGCGAGGACATTTTCGATCGGCCGTTCGTCATACAGTTCTATCAGGGTTTTCATTTTCCACCTCCGGGATACTGCGCAGCCAGCCGCTGCGCCTCCTTTGACATCATCTCGACAACACTCTCCGGGGATACGATCCGGATGTCTTCACCCAGGGACATGATCCAGCCGAGGAAGGGGTTGCTGACCGTCACGTTGACGACGGTCCGAAAATGGTCCTCATCTGCGGGGAAGACCGGAATATCCTTCCCGAATCGGTCGATCAGAATGCTCACGATATGGTTTGCGGCCTCGAGCGTCACGTTCACCGCTTCACCGCTGTTCATTCCGAAGAGACTCTTTGAGTACCTGGGCGTGTCGAACTTTTTGAAGAGCTCCTGGCCTTTCCGCTTCTCGTCAACCACCGAAATCGAGATCATCTTGTCGACACGGTAGTGCTTGATCATGTCATCCACGGCGTCGTAGGCCACCAGGTAATAATATTCATCGTCCCATATGAGCGCCCAGGGGCTGATCTGGTACCAGACTCCGCCCTTGCGCAGCACCATTTCCTTTTTCAGATTCCACTGAAAATATCTGAACCGAATCTGGCAGCCGGAATTGATCGCGTCATGGATCTTGTCCACATTGTAGTAAATGCTCTCGTTCATCGTTTTGACACGCCCGGTGATGATAACCTGGCGCTGCAGCTGCTTTGCCTCATATTTGCTGACCAGGGCTTCCAACTTGTGAATCAGATCATTTGACTTTTTGTCGGTGATGAACTTCGCAGCCTGAATGGAATCGACGAGAAGCTTCAGCTCCGGCAGCTCGAAATCTCTGCTGCCGAGGTGGTAGTAGCAGTTCCTGCCGACCTGCTCGGCGATGATGTCCATCCCGAAATCCCTGAGCTCATCAAAATCGAGGTAGAGGGTTTTCCGGTCTGCGTTTACGCCGCAGCGGGAGAGCTTTTCGATGATCTCGGCCATGGTGAGGGCATGCTGATCGTCAGTCTCCTCGGAGAATATTTTGGCGAGATACAGCATCTTGAGTTTCTGGTGATCGCCGCGTCTTTCTTTTCCGGCCATGATACGGTTCCTCCTTATTGGAAACGGCAGATATGCTTATCATAGCACAGAAGCGGAGGATTTGGAATAATCGAGGGAGATTTTCAGGACAGATGATCTGCTATACTCCCAGTGTGGAAAGAAGTCAAAACCGACAGGGGAGGCGCGTACTTTATTTCCGGGCAAAAAAATCAAAATCAGGACGGACGCGTCGAATGCCGCCTGCAGAAGGGTCGCGGAGAAGTGCGGGGCCATGCTTGCCGGATATGAGCCGGATGTTCTGGCACGGGCGTTTATCCGCTATATGGACACGTTGGGCAAGGAGCCCACGGAAGATCCGAAGACGCTTGAAAAGAGGCGGGAGTACACGGAATATATTCCCGGACAATAA
>OCVV012835803.1_pt1 | contig 19846 bp, 11 predicted proteins | sample 1539721 | NCBI WGS metagenome assembly OCVV01 (sample SAMN02144230, study PRJEB22623) | gut metagenome | biome: sheep rumen | host: Ovis aries | place: New Zealand
ACGCCGATGACGATATCCGCGTCGACAGGGTGTTCCTTCGCGAGAAATCTGCCTGCTCTCTGACGGCATTGACTGACGGAAGCGCCGTCGATCACCGAGTCGGGACGCGCAAAATAGATGTATTCAAATACGCAGAAGTGTTTCGGCTCTTTATCGCAGTGCGCCGTGTCAAATCGCAGACCGTTTTTATCGACGATCGCCATCTCACCGGGGCGCAGATCTCTGACGAGCTTGGCGCCGACCGCGTCCAGCGCGCAGGATTCCGAGGCGAATACCACACTGCCGCTTTCGGTCACGCCGTAGCACAGCGGACGGAATCCGTGCGGATCACGGACGGCGATCAGCTTTTGCGGCGAGCAGATCACGAGCGAGTACGCGCCCTCGATCGACTCCATCGCCGCGCTGACGGCATTCTCGATCGAGCCATGACGCAGCCGCTCCTGAACGACCATATAGGAGATGACCTCGGAGTCGGTCGTCGTATGGAAGATTGCGCCGTTTTCTTCTAACCTTGTCCTCAGCAGATAGGAATTAGACAGGTTGCCGTTATGGCACAGCGCCATCCTGCCTTTATGGTGATTGACTAAGAGCGGCTGGATATTCTGCGCGGCGTTGCTCCCCGTGGTGGCATAGCGCACATGACCGACCGCGATATGACCTGTACCGAGGGATTTGAGCTTATCGCCGCTGAACACCTCGCTGATTAAGCCTTCGCCTTTGATACAGCGGAACACACCGTCATCGTTTAGGGCGATGCCGGCGCTTTCCTGTCCGCGGTGCTGCAGGGCATACAGTCCGTAATAGGTCAACGCCGCTAAATCATCGTCGGCCGTGCTGTAGATGCCGAACACACCGCATTCTTCATGTATACTGTTCATCATAAAACCTCTTGTTCATGGTTTTTGGGCATAAAAATAGGCAAAGACGCTTTGGATATCCAAGGCGTCTTTGCCTTCATGTATTATATGACTCAGCGCGTCATTTGTCAAGAACAGACCCCGAAGAAATGATCCTCGGGGTCTGTGACTTAAGGGAGCCGCTCAGAAAAAGGCAACGCTGTTGAGAGTTATTATCCGGTATTTTGAAGGGAACGGTTTCGGCTCCCGTAAATCCTTTATTCTACATCCTGCAGGGCGGCGTAGCCCTCTTCACCGGTGCGGACCTTGACCACGTTATCTACGTTGTAAACAAAGATCTTGCCGTCACCGATGTGTCCGGTATAGAGCGCCTTCTTCGCCGCTTCGATCACATCGCGGACAGGGATCGCGGATACGACCATCTCGACCTGGATCTTTGGCAGCAGGTTGGTATCGACCAAAACGCCACGATAATATTCGGGCTTGCCCTTCTGCGAGCCGTAGCCCATGACATGGGTGACGGTCATGCCGGTGATACCGAGCTGAGCCATCGCTCTCTTGAGCTTTTCAAACCGGGCTTCCTTACAGATGATCTCAATCTTCGTGAATCTTTGTTCTCCGTTATCAAAGGACGGAACGCTCTTAACCTCGACAGCCTCAGCCACGGGTATATCCCCTGCTACAACGGCGACGTCCTCGCCGTATACGGAATAATCCTCCGCGGTCGCCGCAAAGCCCGCGTATGCCGACGGCAGACCGTGCTCGGTGATATCGAGACCCATGATCTCTTCCTCGGCCGTTGCGCGCAGTCCGATCGTCTTTTTGATGATCATAAAGGTGATGACCATCATGATCGCCGCGTAGATACCAACGGAGCCGAAGCCCAAGAGCTGTAAGCCGAGCTGACGGAAATCGCCTGTATACAGCAAGCCGCTGAGCCCTGCGGGAGCGTCGGGATTCGCGAGCAGACCGACAGCGATCGTGCCCCAAATACCGTTTGCCATATGCACGCCTACCGCGCCGACGGGATCGTCGATATGCAGCTTCATGTCGAGCGCCTCGACGACGACAACAACGAGGATACCCGACACGATACCGACGACAGAAGCGCCGATCGCGTCAAAGGCGTCACACCCAGCGGTCACGCCGACTAAGCCCGCGAGAGAAGCGTTCAGGCACATGGATACATCGGGCTTGCCGTTTTTGATCCATGTGAACGCCATGGTGACGCAGGTGGCGACAGCGGGCGCGATCGTGGTGGTCAAAAAGATGGACGCGAGTTCCGAGGGAGTAGTCGCCGCCGCGCCGTTGAAGCCGTACCAGCCGAGCCACAGGATGAAAACGCCCAGTGCGCCGATGACAATGTTGTGACCGGGGAAAGCGTTGACCTTGATGACCCTGCCGTTTTCATCACGCTCATACTTGCCAAGTCTTGGTCCTAAGATCGCCGCGCCTACCAGCGCCGCGATACCGCCGACCATGTGGATCGCGCAGGAGCCCGCGTAATCATGAAAGCCGAGTTGACTGAGCCAGCCGCCGCCCCAGATCCAGTGCGCTTCGATCGGGTAGATGAACAGCGAGATCACGCCCGAATAGATGCAGTAGGCAGAGAACTTTGTCCTCTCCGCCATCGCGCCGGAAACGATCGTCGCGGTCGTCGCGCAGAAAACGAGGTTGAACACAAAGGTGGAAGCGGCGGTAAAGTCACCGTTTCCGGGAGACGCGATGAACGCCTTGAAGTGAGTGAACAAGTCCATGTTCGGGATTCCGATCAGACCGAAGAGGGTATCCTCCCCCATCATGATGGTATAACCCAACAGGGCGAATACCACGGTACCGATACAAAAATCCATCAGGTTTTTCATGATGATATTGCCGGCGTTCTTGGCGCGGGTGAAGCCCGCTTCTACCATCGCAAAGCCTGCCTGCATCCAGAACACCAGCGCTGCTCCGATCAAAAACCAAAATTCTACTGTCATAGTTTCACCTTCCTTATAGAGTGACCGGCTGTACGTTGCCGGTCGATATCATTGTTATAGGCCACCGGTTACCGATCACTGACCACTGACCACTAATCACTGACCACTAAAAAAGGCGTACCCTGCAAAAGCAGAGTACGCCTTTGTACTTGTATTGTTTATCTCACTCCGAAGAGCAGCTCGCCGTAGGTCGGCAGCGGCCAGATCTCAGCGTCGACGACCGCTTCGGCAGCGTCAGCATAGGTGCGCAGGGTATCCATCTGCGGCAGGAGCTCATCGCGGACGAAGTTCGCTTGCTCGACGATACCGTCGATATGCGCGAGGTGATCTGCCAAGCGCTCGAGGATACCCGCGTTAGCGCTCATCTCGTCACAGGCGGCGGAGAGCTTCTCAATGTTGGCGGTCTCATAAGCACAACTGATAGCGGGAGAGATCGCCTTCTTCATAGAAACGTTCTTCAAGAGCTTCATCAGATAGGTCTCGATCGCGGGGATGATCTGCTTGCCGGTCATATCCACCATTGTCAGCGCTTCGATGTTGACCTGCTTAACGTAGTTCTCGAGCATGATCTCCATGCGGCTCTCAAGCTCAGCGACAGTGAATACCTTGTGTGCGGTCAGCATTGCGACATTCTTTTCATCCAGCAGATGCGGCATCGCGTCGGCAGTCGTTTTGAGATTGGATAAGCCGCGCTTCTCGGCTTCTTCGATCCAGGCGTCATCATAGCCGTTGCCGTTGAAAATGATGCGCTTATGCTCCTTGATCGTCTTGCGAATCAGGTTATGAACGTCATTTTCAAAGTCCTCGGAATCCTCCAGCACATCCGCAAACTGCTTCAAGACTTCCGCAACAGCGGAGTTGAGCATCATATTACAGCAGGCGATGGAGTTAGAGGAGCCGAGCATACGGAACTCAAACTTGTTGCCTGTAAACGCAAAGGGCGAGGTACGGTTGCGGTCGGTGGTATCACGTCTGAATCGCGGCAGAACGTCAACGCCGAGCTTCATGTATTTCTTCTTCGTTCCCTCATACTCGGTATCGTTCTCGATCGCGTCCAGTACAGCGGTCAGCTCGTCGCCGAGGAAGATGGAGATGACAGCGGGCGGCGCTTCATTCGCGCCTAAACGGTGATCGTTGCCGGCTGTCGCGACGGACAATCTCAGCAGATCCTGATACTCGTCGACCGCCTTAATGACCGCCACGAGGAATAGCAGGAACTGCACGTTCTCAAACGGCGTTTCACCGGGAGTGAGCAGGTTGACTCCTGTATCCGTGCCAATTGACCAGTTGTTATGCTTGCCCGAGCCGTTCACACCCTTGAAGGGCTTTTCGTGCAGCAAACATACCAGACCGTGCCGCTCTGCGACCTTTTGCATGATCTCCATGGTCAGCTGGTTATGATCGGTCGCGACATTGGTCGTCGTGTAGATGGGAGCCAGCTCATGCTGTGCCGGAGCGACCTCGTTATGCTGGGTTTTCGCGAGGATGCCGAGCTTCCACAGCTCGTCGTTGAGATCCTCCATATATGCGAGGACGCGCGGCTTGATGGTGCCGAAGTAGTGATCGTCGAGCTCCTGCCCCTTGGGGGGACGCGCACCGAAGAGGGTGCGGCCTGTATAGATCAGATCCTTGCGCTTTGCGTACAGCTCCTTGGGTACAAGGAAATATTCCTGCTCGGGTCCGACAGAGGTAAGGACGCGCTTGACGTCCTCGTTGCCGAAGAGCTTTAAGACGCGCATCGCCTGGATATTCAACGCCTGCATGGAACGCAATAGCGGGGTCTTTTTATCCAGCGCGTCGGCGCTGTAGGATGCGAACGCAGTGGGAATACAAAGGGTCTTGCCCTTGATAAAAGCATAGGAGGTAGGGTCCCACGCGGTATAGCCTCTTGCTTCAAAGGTCGCGCGCAGACCGCCCGAGGGGAACGAGGACGCGTCGGGCTCGCCCTTGATCAGCTCCTTGCCGGAGAATTCCATGATCACTCTGCCGTCGGGAGAGGGGGTGATGAAGCTGTCATGCTTCTCGGCGGTGATACCGGTCAGCGGCTGGAACCAGTGGGTGTAATGAGTCGCTCCCTTCTCGACCGCCCATTCCTTTAATGCCGCGGCTACGGCGTTCGCTACCTGAATATTCAGCTGCTCGCCGTCGTCGATCGTTTTACGGAGCTGCTTGTAGATCTTGGGATCCAGCCGCTCTTTCATCGTCTTGTCGTCAAATACCAGACTTCCGAAATATTCTGCTACGTTTGCCATAATACCTTCTCCTTTTCATAAAGAAATAGACAAAGGCGTTTCAAACCGCACAGGTTCAAAACGCCTTTGTCTTTACAGCACGCATTATACGCCCCGACTTTTCGTTTGTCAAGAGAAATTGTGAAAAAATTATCAAAAATATTTAACGCTTTGAAGTTTTAAACGATTGACATATTATACAAACAATGCTATAATATGCGCGATAAACAAAGGCGTTTATTTGGGAGCTCGTTCCTAAATAACGCCTTTTTTCGTTAGGGTGACTGTAGATATGGCTCTGGATCAGCTGCGCTGTCAAGCGTCGGCAGTCTCGTCGTCTGAATGGTTCAACCAAGAGCTAGGCTCCCTTCTGCGCCAAAGGAATTTATACTAAGCATCATACAAAAACGATATCTCGCGGTGTTTTCATCGTTCGCAAGCCGTCCTCTCAGCAGACGATTATGCAAGCTGTATCGCTCCTGATCTTTGCGCGAGATGCTCAGGACGGTACAGAAAAGATAGGCGCCGCCGGATGAAGAAACAACAGAAACCTTTATTGATATAAACGGAAAGAAAGCCGCTGTTCCGGTTTCCCGCTACAACGGCAAGATCCTCAGAGTGATTCCCAATGACGAGATTTCACGCAACGCGAACCTAACTCGCGAGCAGCTCCTTGCAAAGGTGCAATAAACAATGGAAGGCTGTCTCACCGATCAGGTGAGGCAGCCGTTCTTTTATCACAATCATCATCGGAAAGGAAGGGTCATATGAATCAAAATAATAACCTTCTCTATCGAGAGTGCTTTGAACACGATAACTGCGGTATCGGCGCGGTCGTCAATATCAAGGGAAAGCCCTCGCACACCACGGTCGACAACGCCCTGACGATCGTTGAGACCTTAGAGCACCGTGCCGGTAAGGACGCGGAGGGCAAAACCGGCGACGGCGTGGGCATCCTGCTCCAGATCTCCGACCGCTTTTTTCAAAAGGTCGCGAAGGAATTGAACATTCCGATCAGCGCAAAGCGTGATTACGCGGTCGGTATGTTCTTCTTCCCGCAACATGAGCTTCGGCGCAATCAGGCGAAGAAGATGTTTGAGATCATCGCGCAGAAGGAAGGCTTATCCGTTTCGGGTTGGAGAAAGGTTCCCTGCGATCCGAACGCGATCGGCAGCAAGGCGAGGGAGTGTATGCCGCATATCGAGCAGTGCTTCATCAATCGTCCGCAGGATATCAAGCGCGGGATCGACTTTGACCGTAAGCTCTATGTGGTGCGACGCTCCTTTGAGCAGAGCAATGAGGACACCTATGTCGCCTCGCTGTCGTCGAGGACGATTGTGTACAAGGGTATGTTCCTTGTCGGCGATCTCAGGCGGTTTTACCTCGACTTAGCGGATGAAGCTTATGAGAGCGCGATCGCGCTGGTGCATTCGCGCTTTTCGACCAACACCTTCCCGAGTTGGCAGAAGGCGCATCCGAACCGTATGATCGTACATAACGGTGAGATCAACACGATCCGCGGCAACAGCGACAAGATGCTTGCGCGTGAAGAAAACATGGCGTCGCAGTATCTCATGGGCGACATGGACAAGGTGCTTCCGGTTATAAATCCCGACGGCTCGGATTCAGCGCGCTTGGACAATACCTTGGAATTCTTGGTGATGAGCGGCATGGAGCTGCCGCTCGCCGTGATGATCACTATTCCAGAGCCGTGGGACAACAACGACGCGATCTCGCAAAAGGAACGCGACTTTTATCAATACTACGCGACGATGATGGAGCCGTGGGACGGTCCCGCGTCGATCCTGTTCTCTGACGGCGATATGATGGGCGCGGTACTCGACAGAAACGGACTGCGACCGTCGAGATACTATATCACCGACGACGATCATCTGATCCTGAGCTCCGAGGTCGGAGCACTGCCGATCCCGTCGGAGAAGATCGTGAAAAAGGAGCGCCTCCATCCGGGCAAAATGCTGCTCGTAGACACCGTGCAGGGACGTTTGATCGGCGATGAAGAGATCAAGCTGCATTATGCTTCCAAAGCGCCCTACGGCGAATGGCTCGACAGCAACCTGACGCGTTTGAAATATCTGAAAGTGCCTAACGCGAAGGTGGAGGAGCATCACAGGGAGGAACGCCGTCGCCTGCAAAAGGCGTTCGGCTACACCTATGAGGACGTGATGACGTCGATCCTGCCGATGGCGCAAAACGGCACGGAGCCGATCGCCGCGATGGGATCGGATAAACCGCTCGCGGTCTTGTCCGATCAGCCGCAGCCGCTGTTCGATTATTTCAAGCAGAACTTCGCGCAGGTGACCAATCCGCCGATCGACGCGATCCGCGAGGAGATCGTCACCTCGACCACGATCTATATCGGTAAGGACGGCAATCTGCTGGAGGAAAAGGCAGATAACTGCAAGGTGATCAAAGTCGTCAATCCGATCCTGACCTCAACGGGACTGCTCAAGCTCAAGCGAATGAATCTGCCGGGCTTCAAGGTCGCCGAGATCCCGATCCTGTATTATAAGAACACAAAGCTCAGCAAGGCGATACGCCGCCTGTATGTGGAGGCGGACAAGGCGAGCGCTGCGGGAGCGAATATCCTGATCCTCTCCGACAGAGGGGTGGATGAAAACCATCAGGCGATCCCGTCGCTGCTCGCGGTATCGGCGCTGCATCAGCATTTAGTCGCGACAAAGCGCAGGACAGCGCTCTCGATCGTGCTCGAAAGCGGAGAGCCGCGAGAGGTACATCACTTCGCAACCCTGCTCGCCTACGGCGCAAGCGCGGTCAATCCGTATCTGGCGCTCGAAACGATCCATGAGCTGATCCACGACGATCTGCTCGACAAGGACTACTATGCGGCGATCGAGGATTATAACAACGCCGTTTTGCACGGTATCGTGAAGATCGCGTCAAAGATGGGTATCTCGACCCTGCAATCCTATCAGGGCTCCAAGATCTTTGAAGCGCTGGGACTCAGCGACAAGCTGATCGATGAATACTTTACGGGCACGGTCAGCCGCATCGGTGGAATCACGCTCGAGGATATCGAGCAGAATGTCGATCGTCTGCACTCGGCGGCGTTCGATCCGCTTGGGCTCACGGTGAGCGAGGAGCTCGAATCCCGCGGCAGTCATAAGAGCCGCAGCGGCAAAGAGGAGCACCTCTACAATCCGCAGACGATCCACGCATTACAGGCCGCGACAAGGAACAATGATTACAAGCTGTTCAAGGAATACTCCCGTATGCTCAATGAAGAAATGCAGCCGGTCAGTATCCGCGGACTATTTGATTTTAACTTTGCGAATACGCCGATCCTAATCGACGAGGTCGAAAGCGTTGACAGTATCGTCAGGCGCTTCAAGACGGGTGCAATGTCCTACGGCTCGATCTCTCAGGAGGCACATGAGGCGCTGGCGCTCGCCATGAATATGCTGGGCGGCAAGTCGAACTCCGGAGAGGGAGGCGAAAGCCCCGAGCGGTTAGCGACAAAGGGCGCCAAGCACAACCGCTGTTCGGCGATCAAGCAGGTGGCTTCCGGCCGCTTCGGCGTGACCTCGACCTATCTCAACTCTGCCGATGAGCTTCAGATCAAGATGGCGCAGGGCGCCAAGCCCGGCGAGGGCGGTCATCTGCCGGGCATGAAGGTCTATCCGTGGATCGCAAAGACCCGCCATTCCACCCCGGGCGTGTCGCTGATCTCACCGCCGCCGCATCACGATATCTATTCGATCGAGGATCTGGCACAGCTGATCTATGATCTGAAAAACGCGAACAAAAAGGCGCGCATCTCCGTCAAGCTCGTCTCACAAGCAGGCGTAGGCACGGTAGCCGCAGGCGTGGCGAAGGCAGGCGCACAGGTCATCCTGATCTCGGGCTATGACGGCGGCACAGGCGCCGCGCCGCGCAGCTCGATCTACAACGCCGGCCTGCCGTGGGAGCTGGGTCTTGCCGAAGCGCACCAGACGCTTTTGCTCAACGGACTGCGGCACAAGGTCGTCATCGAGACGGACGGCAAGCTGATGACAGGTCGCGACGTCGCGATCGCGGCGATCCTCGGCGCGGAGGAATTCGGCTTTGCGACTGCGCCGCTGGTGACCTTGGGCTGTGCGATGATGCGCGTCTGCAACCTCGACACCTGCCCCTTCGGCGTGGCGACGCAGAATCCCGAGCTGAGAAAACGCTTTATGGGCAAGCCCGAGTACGTCGTCAATTTCATGCGCTTTATCGCACAGGAGCTGCGCGAGTATATGGCGCGGCTGGGCGTGCGCACCATTGACGAGCTGATCGGACGAAAAGATCTCTTGAAAAAGCGGGATAATCTCTCGCCGCGGGAACAGCAGATCGATGTGTCCGCTATCCTTGATAACAGTTTCAATGGTATGCCAATCAAATATGATGAAAAAGACCCCTATGACTTCAAGCTCGCCGATACACTCGATGAAAAGGTGATCATCAAAGCGTTCAAAAAGGCGCTGCGCGAGGGCAAGTCGGCACAGATCGAGATCGACGTCCGCAACACCGACCGCTCCCTCGGTACGGCGTTCGGCTCCGAGATCACCAAGAGATACGGAGAGAATCTCAAAGATGATACCTACCGTATCATCTGTAACGGCTCGGGCGGTCAGAGCTTCGGCGCGTTCATCCCGAAGGGCTTGACGATGGAGCTCATGGGCGACAGCAACGACTATTTCGGCAAGGGCTTATCGGGTGGTAAGCTGATCGTTTATCCTGACAAGAAAAGCCGCTTTAAGGCAGAGGAGAACATCATCATCGGCAACGTCGCTCTCTATGGCGCGACAAGCGGAAAGGCATTTATCAACGGTATCGCCGGCGAACGCTTCTGCGTGCGCAATTCGGGCGCGACAGCCGTCGTTGAGGGCGTCGGTGAGCATGGATGTGAATATATGACAGGCGGCAGGGTCGTCATCCTCGGCAGTACCGGCAAAAATTTTGCCGCCGGTATGTCAGGCGGCGTCGCTTATGTATTGGATGAACACCATCACCTGTATAAGCGGCTGAACAAGGAACCGGTCGAGTGCGCTGAGTTGGGCGAGCAGAAGGATATCGACGAATTAAAAGCGTTGATCACGGAGCATGTGGAAGCTACAGGCTCCGAAAAGGGCAAGCGAATTCTCAGTGACTTTGACGCGTATCTGCCGAAGTTCAAAAAGATCATCCCTCACGATTACAGGATCATTACCGAAGCGATCGAGGAAGGCAAGCAGAACGGTCTTGACGAGGACAGCGCCAAGATCGAAGCCTTCTATCAGCTGATCCGCTCGAGATAAGGAGGAGTGCAGTATGGGAAATCCCAACGGATTTATGGAATATACACGACAGGATAACCCCGCGTCGTCCGTGGAAGAACGTATCAAAAATTACAATGAGTTCCACACCCCGATCAGTGAAGCGGAGCGTAAGCATCAGGGCGAGCGGTGTATGCACTGCGGCGTACCGTTCTGTCAGGCAGGCTTGCCGATCAGCGGCATGGTGTCGGGCTGTCCGCTGAATAACCTGATCCCCGAGTGGAACAACCTCGTCAGTCTCGGAGCGTGGAAGCAGGCGTACAACCGTCTGAAAATGACCAACAGCTTCCCCGAGTTCACCTCGCGCGTGTGTCCCGCCCTATGCGAAAAGGCGTGCACCTGCGGCGCTAACGGTGATCCTGTCACCGTCCGCGCCAATGAATATGACATCATCGAAACAGCCTATCAGGAGGGCTGGGCAGCTCCAATGCCGCCCAAACAGCGAACAGGCAAAAAGATCGCCGTCGTCGGCTCGGGTCCCTCGGGACTTACCGCCGCCGATCAGCTCAACCGCCGCGGACATTCTGTCACAGTCTATGAGCGGAGCGACCGCGTCGGCGGACTGCTGATGTACGGTATCCCGAACATGAAGCTCGAAAAGCACATCATCGAGCGCAAGATCAACGTGATGGAAGCAGAGGGCGTGACATTCAAAACAAACGTCAACGTCGGCGTCGATGTATCTGCCGAAGAACTACTCTCCGAGTATGACTGCGTGATCCTCGCGTGCGGCGCTTCTCACCCGCGCGATATCGCGGTCGATGGACGAGATGCAAAGGGCGTGTATTTTGCGGTTGATTTCCTGCGATCGACCACCAAGGCGCTGCTCAATAACAGCTTGCAGGAGGGATCCTATATCTCCGCAAAGGACAAGAACGTTCTGATCGTCGGGGGCGGCGATACCGGCAACGACTGTGTCGGCACCTGCGTTCGTCACGGCGCGAAGAGCGTCATCCAGCTCGAGATGATGCCGAAGCTCCCCGATACCCGCGCCGAGAACAATCCGTGGCCGGAATGGCCGCGCGTCTGCAAGACCGATTACGGTCAGGAGGAAGCCGCCACGGTGTACGGCAGCGATCCGAGAGTTTATCAAACAACCGTGAAACAACTGATCAGCGATGAGAGCGGAAGGCTGAAACAGGCGGTGCTCGTGAAGCTGAACGCCGAGAAGGATGAAGCGACCGGACGGCTGAAAATGGTGCCGATCGATGGAAGCGAAACCACAGTCGACGTCGATCTGCTGTTGATCGCGGCAGGCTTCTTGGGCAGTGAGAGCTATGTTACCGAGGCATTCGGCGTAGCTCTCGACGACAGGACGAATGTGCAAACGAATAAGGGCAGTCACCGAACCTCAGTCAACAGGGTGTTCACGGCAGGCGATATGCACCGCGGTCAGTCGCTGGTGGTATGGGCGATTCGCGAGGGCAGGGATTGCGCCCGCGAGGTGGACGAAAGCCTGATGGGATATACCAACCTATAATCAGGCTCCCTTTCCTAAGGGAGCTGTCGCGAAGCGACTGAGGGTTGTCAAATAACAAGGAAGGTATTATTATGACAAAATATATATTTGTAACCGGAGGCGTTGTGTCGGGGCTGGGCAAGGGCATCACCGCCGCCTCTCTGGGCAGACTCTTAAAGGCGCGCGGCTTGAAGGTCGCCGCACAAAAGCTCGACCCTTATATCAACGTCGACCCCGGCACCATGAGCCCGTACCAGCACGGCGAGGTGTATGTGACCGAGGACGGCGCCGAGACTGATCTCGACCTCGGGCACTATGAGCGCTTTATCGATGAAAACCTGAACAAATACAGCAACCTCACCACCGGTAAGGTCTACTCAAACGTGCTCAACAAGGAGCGTCACGGCGAGTACCTCGGCAAGACGGTGCAGGTGATCCCCCATATCACGGACGAGATCAAGCGCTTCATCTACAGCGTCGGCAAAAAGACCGACGCGGACGTCGTCATCACCGAGATCGGCGGCACGATCGGCGATATCGAGAGCCAACCCTTTATCGAGGCGATCCGACAGGTCGGTCACGAGGTCGGCGAGGACAACCGCCTGTATATCCATGTGACCCTCGTGCCGTATCTCAAAGCGTCGGGCGAGCATAAGAGCAAGCCCACCCAGCACTCCGTCAAGGAATTACAGGGCTTCGGCGTGTCGCCCGATATCATTATTCTGCGTACCGACGAGCCGATCACCGACAAAGGAATCTTTGATAAGATCGCAGGCTTCTGCAACGTATGGCCTGACTGCGTGATCGAGAATCTCACCCTGCCCGTGCTGTATGAAGCGCCCTTGATGCTTGAAAAGGCGCACCTCTCCGACATCGTGTGCCGCGAGCTGAATCTGAAATCTCACAAGCCCGATCTGAGTGACTGGGAGCATATGGTCGAGCGTATCAAGACGCGTGAAAGGGTAGTCAAGATCGGTCTGGTCGGTAAGTATGTCGAGCTGCACGACGCTTATCTCAGCGTAGCCGAGGCGCTCCGTCACGCGGGCTACTATCAGGGCGCGTCGGTTGAGATCAAGTGGATCGACTCGGAGAGCGTCACTGAGGAGAATGCCGAACGTATCCTCGGCGAGACCGACGGCATCATTGTCCCCGGCGGCTTCGGTCAGCGCGGGATCGAGGGCATGATCATTGCCGCGCAGTACGCGAGAGAGCATGAAATGCCGTACTTCGGCATCTGTCTGGGGATGCAGATCGCGGTCATCGAATACGCGAGAAACGTTGCGGGCATCAAAAAAGCGAACTCCGGAGAGTTCGCTCAGAATGTTCCCAAGGTGATCGACTTTATGCCGGGACAGAACGACGAGATCGACAAGGGCGGCACCCTGCGCCTCGGCGCGTATCCGTGTGTCGTGCAAGAAAACACGACCATGTACAGAGCATACAACGCTCGAGAGATCAGCGAGCGCCACCGCCATCGCTATGAGTTCAACAACGAGTATCGTGACGCACTGCAAAACGCCGGACTGGTGCTCTCGGGCTTATCTCCCGACGGCAGACTGGTCGAAACGGTCGAGCTCAGCGACAGACCGTTCTACGTCGGTGTGCAGTATCACCCGGAATTCAAATCCCGCCCCAACAAGCCGCATCCGCTGTTCTCAGCCTTTATCAAAGCGGCATTGGGCTAAAATCATACGCGTACTTCGGTACGGCGGCCGTTAACTCTCCGGCCGTATTCCGTTCAGCCTGACAGCAAAAGCATGAGTCCGATTTTGTGCCTTGTCACAAAGTCCCTTCCGAGTTGCTTTTGTTGTCAGGTCTTTTTATGATCAGCAGGAATCATATATAGATATAATTCAACTACCCACTATTGAAAAGGCACTGTCGTAAAGTGTGTTTTACAACAGTGCCTTTTTGAATCTTAGCTATATAATATACATCAATACGTTATCTTCTCAAAATATCGCAGTCTGTCTCTCAGCACTTTTTATACTAAAACACATACTGTTTCAACCGTCTCATCGCTTCCTTGACAATAGTATGCGGCAGTGCGAGGTTCATGCGTATGCCCCACGGATCATGGAAAGGGGCGCCCTGCTGCCATGCGACGCCGACGTCCCAGCCTCTTTTGATCAAATCGTCGATCGTGATCCCGTGCGCCTTGCAGTAGGCTTCACAGTGCAGGAACAGCATATATGTCCCCTCGGGCTTCGATACCTCTATGCCGTCGAAGTTGCCACAGATAAAATCAACCGCGAAGTTGACGTTGTCGGACAGTACGAGACACAACTCGTCCACCCAAATGTGCCCCTCCGGCTGATACGCTCCGATCAGCGCGTGCATGGACAGAACGTTCATCGCGTTATAGTGGCTCATCGCGGACTGCCGCATTATTCTGTCGCGCAAATAGCTGTCGTATACGATGTGATAACTGCCGATCAGTCCCGCAAGGTTAAAGGTCTTGCTGGGAGCGTAGACGGCGATCGTCCGCTTCTTCGCGTCATCGGAGATGCTCTGCGTCGGGATATGCCTGTGCCCGTTGAGCAGGATATCTGACCATATCTCGTCCGAGATCACGACGCAGTCGTTCCTGCGGAACACCTCCATCGCTTGTTCCAGCTCCTCCCTCTTCCAGACGCGGCCGCAGGGATTATGCGGGCTGCAAAGGATCGCAAGATGGATATGGTTCGTCCGAAGCCGTCTGTCCATATCCTCATAGTCCATGCGCCATATGCCGTCTGTATCCTTTTTCAGCGGGCTGAGCTCGGCGACTCTGCCGGTATCCTCCAGTACATGGGTAAAGCCGATATAGGTCGGGCTGTGAAGGAGCACCTTTTCTCCCGGAGCGGTAAACGCTTGGATCGCTGAGCTGACGCAGCCGAGTACGCCGTTTTCATATCCGATATGAGCCTTGCTCAAGCCGCTCACGCCGTTGCGCTGCTCATGCCAACGGATGATGGAGTCGTAGTATTCGTCGGTCGGGATATAGTAACCGTATAAGGGATGCTCAGCCCTTTGGATGATCTTCTGCGGGATCGTCGGCACAGTCGCAAAATTCATATCCGCAACCCACATCGGGATCTTGGAGAAGCCCGCCTTCGGTGCGGTCGGCGCTGTGCCCCAGCTGACGTTCGCGCCGATCGCGTCGACCGCCAGCGCGTCCTTTCCGCCTCGATCGGGCATAGTGTTAAAATCGTATTTCATGTTATGGTTCTCCTGTTGTGTTGCTTCATCCTAACCTGATTATATGCCAATTGTGGGTCGGACGCAAGTCAAAACAGTGAAGATATTTTATCCATCCGCTCCGCAACCAGATCGGCATAGCGCGCACCCTTTACGGTCAGTTTATTTACCTGATGATCCAGGATATCGCTCACGGAATAGGCCGCGGCGTATTGACCGCGCGCATAAAACGCTCTTATTCTTTTGAGAAGATGAAGTCCCGCCTCCCGTGCGGATAGCACCGCACCGTCGGGCAACGTGATCTCTGCTTTATCAATATCGAACAGAGCGGCATTTTTATCGTTTTGCACGGCGAGCTCCTGCGGCTGTTTGCTTGGCTCAGACACAAGATACAGGATCAACAGCTCAATGAATTGCAGATCGCGGCTGTCGATCCCCTGCGGCGCAAAGGGGTTGATATCCACGTTGCGGATCTCAATGTGATTCACGCCGTTTTGGACAAGGATATTCAGGCGATTAGCGCCGCGCGGCTTTAAGCGGATCGGGTAGTACAGCTCGCCCACACCGGCAAGCGCGCCGCTGTCGATATAGCGCTGTATACTCAATGCGTAGGAGAGGACGGAATCGTAGAACAGAAACGGCGTGAAGCTGTTCCAATAGCCCTCCTCGCCGCATCGTAAGGACGCGTAACGCGTCAAAATAGGCTTGCCGATCTCTTTGGGCGAGAAATACGAGCCGTCGCATACGGGCGAGGCGGACAGCAGGAGGTTGATGACCCAGCCGTATGCGGTCAGGCTTTCTGCCAAGCGCAGATACACCTCGTTTTTATGGGTGGTGAAATCGACCGATGAGGATGCGTCAAAGCACTGTCGGAGCAGCTCCTCCGACAGCGAATAGTTGACATGGATCCCTGACAGGGTCATCTTGAATTTACCGTATTTTTCGGCGAGATACAGCCGATAGCTGTGCTTTGAACTTTGATCCCCTTCGTATATGGCGACAGGGATATCGTCGGCGTTTTTGATACGCGGCGGGTTGGAGTACAGCCAAAGCCTTTCTCGGCGTTCTTCGAGTATGTTGTTCAGCCTTTGCGTATGAGCGGCAAGCTCGTCGATCACGGCCTCCGCCGAAGTATGCACGCCCGTGTTGATCTCCGTCTGATTCTCACAGAAATCCTTGACAATATTGGGGTCGTTCGGAAAGGGATGCGGCGTATGCGCCATATGACCATTGTGTGTCACGCGCAGGGTCTCGCGCTCGAGTCCGAATTCTCCCGTGAGGAGCTCCCCGTCCGGCGTGATGATTTGTCTTTTCATATCGTCACCTACAGCTTTGCGTATTGCTCGATAACGGTATGGATATCTGCGCCTTTTTCGAGCTGTTGTATCAGTTCTTTTGCGGGAGAGGTCAACTTTGCCGCGCGTCGGAACAGCGGTTCGAGATATCGTTTCTCTGAGAAGCCTCTCTCATGCAGTCCCTTCTGCGCGAGCAGCAGCACGGCTGTCGTCAGCTCACGCAGGTGCGCCTGTTCCTCCTGCGATAAAGCGTCTCTCCGATTGAAGCGCTTCCTCAAGGTGTACGGTGATTCGCCGCCTTGATACAGATAACGGTCATTTCGCAGAAGCTCCGTCAACGCTTTGGTTTGGCTCATCAATCCGAGATGGAACGCCGCGACGGTCATCGCGTCATAGAGCGGCTGAGTACAGGCGGAGCGGAACTCGAGCGTGCCGCGCGCGGTCAGGTCGATCTGCTTGTAGGTGCGTAGCGTCCGAATATCCTCGGGCGAGGGTTCAAATTTGACCTTCACATATTTTTCGCCGTCAAAGTATTCGCCCTCAACGTACTCCCGCTCAAGGTATTCCTCAAACGGTATCGGGTAGAAAAACAGGTATTTATCCTCTCTCTCGGTGCAGAAAAGACTGACTCCCGACAGGTAGTCCACCACTTCGTCATTCGTATACGGGAGCGGCTCAAAGAAGCCGAGGTTCTTGGGATTGACGCCGTGCGTGGAGCGTTCCCACAGCATATCTCTGACGCAGAGATAATCAGGCTCGTCGGGCAGATAGGAATTAGCGAACAACAGCGCCTTGATGGGTTCAACAAGAGAGAACGCCTCGATCACTTCGCACAGGCGCTCCTCGGTCACATCCAGCTGCACCTGTGACGCGCTCGAAAACGTCGGATATGTCGTATAGGGATGGAATCCGCCGTCGCGCTCCCACTCGCGGCTTTTCCGCAAATAGCCCTCGAGCATTTGATACCGCGGCGAGGGGACAAAGCTCGTATCATTCTTCCGATAAAAGGGATTGATCCCCATGCCCGTCAGCAGGTGACCGCGCGCTCTCAGAAACGTGTTGATATAGCTGACGTAATCCGTAAAGCGTGCCTGCGCCTCGTGCAGGGTTCGCACCTTGCCGAGCGATATCTCAAAATTGTTGTAAGAGCAGTCGAAGGAGAACACGTCGCCTGTTTCCTCACATACCGCTTCATGGCATACGCCGAAAACATCATGCTTGGTTTCGGTAAAGCCGAAGCGCCGCGCCGCTTCCTTCAGCGCGGCGGCGCTGACGCTTTGATCTGTTTTCTCTCCCTTCAGGGATATGACAGGCATTTCGATCTCGATGCCGATATAGTTCGTCCTCGGCGACGTTGTCGGCTCGATAAACCGCCGACGGATCAGTTCCTTTGCGTTGTTTTTCATATTTATCCTTCCTTATCGTAGAATGAGGGGATCACAGTCCGGAATACGCAAGGTATAAGGGCTTGTAGCTTGATGGATCAAAGAGGTATTCATGATGATGATCGGTGCCGGTAAAGACACGCTCGCCATCACGATAGGCGATCAGCGTGGTGAACGGAACAGGCCGCCAGCCGCTGTCGTTCAGCGGACAGGTCGAGATCGTCACACCGTCATCGTCCCTGCGCTCATACAAAGAATCCTTGAAGTTGGTATGCGCGTAGAGAAGCTCACCGTCGTATATCAGCAGATTCAGCTTGTTTTTCGGTGAGCTGCTGCTGACAATGTCGTTTAGGATCGCAAAGCGTTCCTCCGCGTCCAATTCTTGCTTAGCCTTTGCGGTCGCCTCATTGATCCGATCGACAAGGTAGAGCAGGATCCTCTCGCTGTCGGTCTCGCCCTTTTGGCGAAAAACATATCCGTTCAGCTTATCGCTCTCAAATATCGTGCCGTTATGGATCAGCGTCCAGCTCCTGCCGCTCCGGTCGACGGCGGTAAAGGGGTGACAGTTGTCATAATCCTCGTTGCCAACGGTTGCGAGGCGGATATGCGCCAACGCGGTTTTTGCGGTAACAGGAAGGCTCAGCCGCTCGCTAAGCAACATACTGCGGTCGGCACGGCACACCTCGCGTGTGATCGCGGGAATACTCTGATCAAGCAAGGCGAGCCCCCAGCCGTTCGGATGATCGCATGCGTGAGAATAAAACTCCCGCAGATCGTTATTCAGTTCTTTTTCCCGATTCCCCGAGAAACCGTAGATTTCGCACATGTTGAAACTCCATAGATAGAAAAAGGGGCGCTTTCACGCCCCGACAGATGATCAGTAAACTCCTTCAATCGGTTGAGGCTGATTTTTGGCACACGGAACAAGACGGCAACCACATACCGTCCATCACCATATTGGACATACAGCTTGTTGTATACATAACATACCTCTCGAATTACCTATTTACATAGTAGGTTAATTATATAATTGAATATCGCTTTTGTCAAGAGTTTCGGCAAAAGTATTTTGATTGCAATTTAATTGATAATATGATATAATACTTTATAGCTTTAAATCATTAAATAAACGCATCTATAAGAAGATCAATAAGGAATGTATATGAAACGTGACAGAATCATCAAAACGATCAAGCAATATCTGCTGTTCCTGATCGGGCTCTTCATCGCCTCGATGGGCGTTGCCTTCTCGACCAAGGCAGGGTTGGGGACCTCTCCGGTGGCGTCGGTGCCGTTTTCGGTATCGCTGGTCAGCGATCTGCTCTCCTTCGGCGGCTGGCTGAATGTACTCAGCGTGATCCAGATCGCGGTGCAGATCGCCTTACTTCGGCGAAAATGCAAACCCGTTGAGATCATCATCCAAACGGTATTGGCATTTGTTTACGGCTATCTGACGAATCTCTCCTGCTATTTGATCCGCGATATAACCGTGCGCAACTATCCGGAGCAACTGCTCTATCTTGCGGTTAGCTGTTTTGTACTTGCGTTCGGGATCTGGCTCCAGTTCAAGGGCGGCGTCGCCATGCTCCCCGGTGAAGCGATGAACCGCGCGATCAGTCAGGTCACAGGAAGACGATATGAGAATATCAAGATCATCTTTGACGTCGTTTATATTGTGTTGTCGGCAGTTATCTGTCTGGTATTTCTCGGTGAGCTCAAGGGCGTGAGAGAGGGCAGTATCATTGCCGCTGTCGCCGTCGGACTGATCATAAAGCTGTACAATAAGGGATATACTATTCTTGTCCGAAAACGCAAAGGAGATGACCGTTCATGAAATCTATCCTAATCAAGGACACCACGCGTGAGGAACGTGAAGAGATCGTGAGAAAAGCGCTGTGGGGCAGCTGCGGCGCGGAATGTGAGTTCTGCTCCGGCTGCGACAACCGCGGCGGCGGCAGGATCGAGACGCTCTATCAGCCGTATATCGACGGAAAGAAGGAGATCGCCGAGATCAACGAGGAGTATACCGCGCCATTTGTCAAGTAAATCAACCGTTTCCATAAAGGAAAGAGCCCGATCACAGGAGAGTACACAACCTCTGCCGGCGATCGGGCTTTTATGATTGCTATTCACAGTAAAGCTTGA
>OCVV011226515.1_pt1 | contig 19822 bp, 17 predicted proteins | sample 1539721 | NCBI WGS metagenome assembly OCVV01 (sample SAMN02144230, study PRJEB22623) | gut metagenome | biome: sheep rumen | host: Ovis aries | place: New Zealand
ACAAAGAAGGTTTTTCTGTGTTTTTATCATGGAGTATTGAAAAAAAAAGACGTCCATGATAAAATCATACTCGGTGCTTTAATTTAACGATTTAAAGCGTTTTAGTTTTAAAGCATGTGTAGTATTTTTAGCAGGAAATCTTTTTGTGAAGGAGAATGATTTATGAAGGTTTTAATCCTAATCGTTTATTTCGCCGTTCTGGTAGGAATAGGAATATATTGCCGCAAGAACGCAACAGATGTAAACAGCTTTGTCCTTGGCGGACGTTCCGTAGGTCCCTGGCTCACGGCTTTTGCCTATGGAACATCATATTTCTCAGCCGTCGTTTTCGTCGGGTACGCCGGCCAGTTCGGATGGAAATATGGTATTGCGGCTACATGGGCGGGCATCGGAAACGCAATAATAGGATCTCTCCTGGCGTGGGTTATCCTGGGGCGCAGAACGAGGATCATGAGTCAGCATCTTAATTCCTCGACCATGCCTCAATTCTTTGGTGAAAGATTCGGCAGCAAAGGTTTAAAGACAGGCGCGTCTGTGATCGTTTTTGTTTTTCTGATCCCATATACAGCTTCGCTTTACAATGGACTTTCAAGGCTTTTCGGAATGGCTTTCAATATAGATTATTCATGGTGCATCCTGATCATGTCTGTACTGACTGCCATATACGTGATCGCTGGAGGCTACATGGCCACCGCTATCAACGATTTTATCCAGGGCATCATCATGCTGTTCGGTATCATCGTCATTATTGCAGCTGTACTGGTCAGCAAGGGCGGATTTATGGCGTCTCTTGAAGGACTCGCACAGGTTACGGATGAAACTGTATCGGGTACGCCGGGGATATTTGCTTCCTTCTTCGGTCCGGATCCTTTAAACCTGATGTTCGTGGTGATCCTTACTTCTCTCGGCACATGGGGCCTTCCTCAGATGGTCACCAAATTTTATGCGATCACGGATGAGGATGCAGTAAAAAAAGGTACGATCATTTCAACGCTTTTTGCTCTTGTCGTTGCCGGAGGATGTTATTTCCTCGGAGGATTCGGCCGTCTGTTCTCTGATCAGATAGATGTGAATGCAAACGGATTTGATTCTATCATTCCTACAATGCTTTCGAACCTGAGTCCTGTTCTTATAGCGCTTGTGGTGATCCTGGTCCTTTCTGCGTCCATGTCGACGCTTTCCTCACTGGTTCTTACTTCCAGTTCGACACTGACCATAGATCTGCTTAAAGGACATTTTATAAAAAAGATGGACGACAAAAAACAGCTGCTGGTCATACGTGTATTTATACTGATTTTCATCGCTGTTTCAGCTGTCCTTGCGTTGATCCAGTATAAGAGCTCCGTTACTTTCATAGCACAGCTTATGGGTGTTTCATGGGGCGCGCTTGCAGGCTCTTTCCTGGCTCCGTTCATGTATTCTCTGTACGGAAAATGGGTATCAAAGGCATCCTGCTGGGTCTGTTTTATCTTCAGCTCGGTAATCATGCTGGTAAACATATTTGCCCGCGAGAGCTTCCCGGTGATACTGCAGTCCCCGATCAATCTTGGCGCGGTGACGATGCTCCTTGGTTTTATCATTGTACCGGTTGTCTCTGCTTTTACACCTAAACCTGACAGAAAAATGGTGGATGAAGCCTTTGAATGTTATTCAAAGAAAACTCTCGTCGAACAGAAAACAGCCCTTGGAGACTGATCCTGTCTTTCGTATAATACAACGGCCGCAGCATTTTGCTGCGGCCATTGTTTATGTCATAGGATTAAAGTGTCAAAGGTCACTCGTTCAGAAATTGTGTGAAGATTCATACGGTTTCCTGAACCCATAGTTCTGACACCCGAATCATCAGTTTTAATTACGTTAATTTACTTTGAAACAAACCCTCCGGGGGGTACACACGCCGCACAGAGGAAGGCGGCAAAGTTGCCGCAGGACAATGTTCAGCTAAAAAAGGATGCTGTGAATACAGCATCCTTTTATAACGTCACCTGAAAATCTTTAAATTACTCTTCTGCCTCTTCTTCCTGAGCAGGAGCTTCTGTCTCAAGAGCTTTGGTGCTCAGAGAGATCTTTCTGTCTTCTGCATTGAAGGAAACGATCTTAGCTGTGATCGTATCGCCTACAGCAAGAACATCTGACGGCTTGTCGATGTGATTTCTGGAAATCTGAGATACATGAAGCAGAGCATCAACACCCGGCTCAAGCTCTACAAATGCGCCAAAGTCTGTCATACGGGCAACCTTGCCTTCTACGATATTACCTTCAGCATATTTCTCCTCAGCGATCATCCATGGATTCTTCTCCGGGAACTTAAGGGAAAGTGCGATCCTGTCGCCCTTAATGTCTTTTACAAGAACTTCCATCTCCTGTCCTACTTTCAGGAAAGACTTAGGATTGTCTACGCGTCCCCATGACATCTCTGAGATATGAAGCAGACCGTCAGCGCCGCCAAGATCTACGAAAGCACCGAAATCAGTAATGTTTTTAACTGTTCCGACAACTGTATCGCCTACATTGATCTTGCTGAACAGAGCCTCTTTCATTTTCTCTTTCTCAGCTGCAACGATCTGTTTTCTGTCACCGATGATCCTTCTCTTGCGGGGATTGAACTCGATAATAACAAATTCGATCTCCTGATCTTTATATTTATTGAGATCTCTCTCATAAACATCCGAAACAAGGCTTGCAGGAATAAATACTCTCGCGCCATCTACCGTAACGCTGAGACCTCCGTTAAGAACTCTTGTGACAGGAGCTGTAAGGACTGTTTTATTCTCAAACGCCTCTTCAAGCTTCTTGTTTCCTTTTTCAGCCTGCAGACGTTTATAGGTAAGCTGTACCTGGCCGTCTCCGTCATTTGTTCTCAGAACCTTGACTTCCATAGTGTCACCTACAGCAACTACTGTTGTCAGATCGATCGTGTTATCGTTTGAATACTCCTGGCGGGAAAGGATTCCGTCTGCTTTGTATCCAATATTCAGAACGATCTGATCCTTCTTTACATCGATAACCTTTCCTTCCACAATCGAACCGTTGTGGATCTGAATTTCATTTTGTGAGTGCTCTTCAAATAACTCAGCAAAGCTTAATTCTTCTGACATAACTTCTTAGTAACCTCCTCAATAATTTTATTTGGGGTAGATGCCCCTGCTGTAATACCTACATGACAAAATGATTGAAAAGGTTTAGTTTCCAAATCAACGAGTGTCTCAATAAAGTAAGTATTTTTGCACTTGGCCTTACATATTTCGTAAAGCTTCTGTGTATTGGAGCTATGTCTTCCTCCAATAACTACCATTGCGTCAACTTCTGAAGCTATACGGGCAGCTTCCTTCTGTCTGTCTGCCGTAGCACTGCATATAGTTGCCTCAATGTAACTATCATATACCTTTTCATTGATTTTTTCAACTATATCTTGGAATTTTGCCATATTAAAAGTGGTCTGCGCAACAAGTACAACTTTCTGACCCTCATCTATTTTCAGATCATCGAGATCATCACTGCTGCGTATTATATATACCGGTCCTTCTGCCCATCCTCTGATGCCTTTTACCTCGGGATGTTCGGGATCTCCCGCAATGATCAGTATCTTACCTTCCCGGCTTACTTTTTCGGCAATGCTGTGGATCTTTTTAACAAACGGACAGGTAGTGTCGATCACTCTGACCCCGAGAGATTCAAGCTTTTCCTGAATGGCCCTCGGAACTCCGTGCGCCCGTATGATGATCGTGCCTTCGTGTATGCTCTCAAGTTCTTCATCGGAACGGATCACCCTTACTCCCTTTGACTCCATTTCGGACATGACCTGTTCATTATGTATCACAGGTCCGTAAGTATAGACCGGTTTGATCCCGGTTTCTATCTGCTTATAAACCTCGTCAACGGCCCGTTTTACGCCGAAACAGAATCCTGCTTTTTCCGCCAGTGTTGTTTTCATACTCTTTCCTCGTATAGTTTTCTGATCACTGCCGTAACTTCATCTATGGTCATATCGGACGAATCGACAAGGATGGCATCCTCCGCCCGGCACAGAGGCGCTATTTTTCTTGTCATGTCCTGATGATCCCTCGCTGCTATTTCAGAAGCGATCTGTTCGATATCCAGATCCTTTTCCCCTTTCATCATAAGCTCGCCGTAACGTCTCTCAGCGCGTCTCTCAACGCTTGCCGTAAGATATATTTTCAGCTGAGCATGGGGAAGCACTGCCGTACCGATGTCCCTTCCGTCCATGACCACATCGTTCTCTGCCGCGATCCTTTTCTGCGTAGATGTCAGTCTGGAACGAACAGCCATGTAACGGCTGGTGGCGGAAGCCATATCTGCCGCCTGCTGTGTGCGAATGAGTCCTGAAACATCCTCGCCGTTCAGGAATACATGCTGCGTTCCGTTTTCATACTTGAGCGTCACCTCTGCTTTTTCCGCAAGATCGCTTATCTGCCGCTCATTGTTTACGTCTGCTTTGTTTTTGAAGAAAAACAGACCCATAGCCCGATACATGGCACCGGTATCCACATAGATAAAACCCAGTTCGGAAGCAATTTTTTTTGCAATTGTGCTTTTTCCGGCGCCTGCCGGCCCGTCTATGGCAATATTAAAACTCATGATACTCTCCTGTCATAAAACTATTTTCTGAACAATCAGCTTTAAACGCATGCCTGCGCCGCCGCATAAGCGGTAGACCATGCGATCTGAAGGTTAAAACCTCCCGTAAAAGCGTCTACATCGAGGATCTCGCCGATACAGTAAAGATTCTTTGTGGTCTTTGATTCCATCGTCTTTGGATCCACATCTTTCACATGGATACCGCCCTGTGTTATGATCGCCTCGTCAAATCCTGCCGTGCCTGTGATGGTGAAAGGGAAATGTCTTATAAAATGTATAAGAGACTGTCTTTCCTCTTTTGTAATAAGATTAACGGATTTTTCTCCTGAAATACCGCTGATCCGAAGTATAACAGGGCGCAGCTTTGCAGGCAGAAGCTTCGCTATAACGTTCTTCATCTGCTTATTCTGTGCACCCTCGAACTCCCTTATGATACGAGCCTCGAGCTGTTCTTCGTCAAGCGCCGGCTTCAGATCGATCTCTGCCTTGAGCGGCCCCTCCTGCAGCCATTTCCCCAGGAGCGAACTTGCAGAAAGAACAAGAGGACCGGTTACTCCCTTGTGGGTAAACATCATTTCCCCGAAACCCTGATACTTTTTTTTGCCGTTTTTCCCGTACGTTATTGTAAGAGATACATTTTTCAGGCTCAGCCCCTGCATTTCAGGTATATACTCCTCCTTTGTCAGAAGAGGCACAAGAGCCGGCCTTGTATCATTCACCTGCATTCCGGCCTTCCTGGCCAATTCATACCCTGTTCCGGTCGACCCTGTAGAAGCATAAGAACGACCGCCTGTGCAAAGTATAACCGCATCTCCGTATATTTCATGGCCATTTTCCAGCCGTATTCCCTTTATGATCTTTTCGTGACTTTTCTTTTTTCTGTTTCCGCTCCTGCCTTTTCCGGGTACGGCGCCAGCGGATATATCCCCTGAGACGTTTTTTTCCTGTTCTTCCTCATATGGCTCCAGAATGAGGTCTTTCACATGACTGCCCAGATGAATCTTCACGCCGTTTGCTTTCATCTCTCGTTCCATAGCCCGGATTATATCAGAGGAATGATCAGAAGCGGGAAACGCCCGCGCTCCCCTCTCAACCTTTGTCTTTACGCCGAGGCCTTCGAAAAAATCTATAGCGTCACGATTATTAAAACGGTCAAACGAGCTGTACATGAACTTTGTATTTGTGACTATATTTCCCGGAAAATCCTCCGGATCGCAGGCGTTCGTGAAATTGCACCGGCCTTTTCCTGTAATAAACAGTTTTTTTCCGAGTTTTTCATTATGTTCAAAAACATGTACGTCGCAGCACTTTTCTGATGCAAATATCGCCGACGCCATGCCCGCGGCGCCTCCCCCTATGATCAATACCTTCTTTAGTCCGGCCAAAACAAATCCTTCCTTTAGTTCATTTTTATACATAAATATGCTTCATTATATTTTCGCGCAGATAGAATGTCAAGAAAGCTTCCTCTGTGCAGGGTGTTCAGCGGATCCGGTTTGGAAGATGTCAGCTGAAGCCGGCCCGAATCCCGCGCCAGGTCTGGCGGACGAGACTTCAATTCATTTAAAATAACCGCAATGTCCTATTTCACAAACAAAGAAGCAGGGAACGTTTACCGTTCCCTGCCTGATGATCAAATTATATGAAACACTCTCTATACTGATCAGTCGTCTCCCTGATTTACCTGATCTGCCCTTGCCTGGATCTCCTTCTCCTGAACATCTGAAGGAGCCTGCTCGTATCTTACGAATTCATACTCAAATGTACCTGCGCCGCCGGTCATGGAACGCAGATTGTTTGAATATCCGTAGAGCTCAAGCTCCGGAACTTCGCCTTCAAGGATAGTATTGCCCTTGTGATCAGGGTTCATTCCGAGAATACGTCCGCGTCTCTTGTTCAGATCTCCCATTACATCGCCGGTGAATTTATCCGGAGCAGTAACTTTGATGGATACGATCGGCTCAAGAAGAACAGGACCTGCTTCCATGAATCCTTTCTTGAAGGCAAGTCTTGTAGCGGACTTGAACGCCATCTCCGAAGAATCTACAGGATGATAGGATCCGTCATAAAGGACTGCCTTTACACCCACTACCGGATAAGCTGCCAGAGGACCTGATTTCGTACATTCATCAAGACCTTTTTCAACGGCCGGGAAGAAGTTCTTCGGAACGGCTCCGCCTACTACCTCTTCTTCGAAGATATATGGAGTCTCCATATCGCCTGAAGGCTCGAAGCGCATGCGAACGTCTCCGTACTGGCCGTGTCCGCCGGACTGTTTCTTATATTTACCCTGAACATCAGATTTCTTACGGATAGTCTCACGGAAGGAAACAAGCGGTTTCTCCAGCACGATGTCAACGCCGTAGCGGTCTTTAAGTTTGGATGCTACAACGTCCAGATGCTGATCACCGATTCCTGCGATAAGGGACTGATGATTAGCTGCATCGATCGTAAGCTTCAGTGTCTGATCTTCCTGTGCAAGTCTTCCGAGACCTGTAGCGACCTTGTCCACATCCTTCTTATCCTTGGGAGAATATTTCTTCACCGTATAAGGTTTGGAAATAGCCACCGGACCATAATCCACTACATTATTCTTTAAAGCGAAGGTATCTCCTGTTTTAACGTCATTCAGCTTTGCGAGAGCACAGATATCGCCTGCGTGTACTTCAGCGACCTCTTCGGATTTTGATCCGCAGAGAATATAAAGCTTTCCGATCTTCATCTCTTTATCCTGCGTTACGTCATAAAGGGTATCAGCACTCTTGATTACGCCTGAACAAACTTTAATAAGTGAGTATTTACCGAGGAACGGATCAACGATCGTTTTCCATACCTGAGCTGTTTTCGGTTTCTGGAAATTATAGTTAGCCTCGAATTTACTGCTGTTGTTTCTGTCCAGAGCTGTCTTTTTACGCATGGAAGGATTCGGGAAATAAGAAATGATATCGTTCAGAAGGATCCTTACTCCCTGAATGTTTACCGGTGCGCCCATGCATACCGGAATGATGCTTCCGTCAGCAACGTTGATGCGAAGCGCTCCCATGATCTCTTCAACAGAGAACTCCTCGCCGTCGAAAAATCTCTCCATGAACTCCTCGCTTGTCTCTGCGACAGCTTCCAGAAGCTCATTTCTGTAATCCTCCAGATATTCCTCTGCATAATCCGGAACAGGACACTCAACTTTTTTGTCTTTGTCTGTATAACGGCGTGCCACATTCTTTACGACATTGGCATATCCGATGTACTTGCCGTTCTCGCGGATCGGCATATGAAGAGGAGCAACCTTCTTTCCGTAAAGCTCCTGAAGCTCTTCCACCACCTTACGGTAGCTGACATCGTCAATATCCATATCTGTTACAAAAAACATTCTGGGAAGTTTATATTTCTCACAAAGATCCCATGCTTTCTGTGTACCAACTTCAACGCCGCTCTTTCCTGATACAACAATGATCGCTGCATCTGCAGCATAAGCTGCTTCTTCAGCCTCGCCTACAAAATCAAAAAATCCCGGTGTATCCAGAATATTAATTTTATTATCATTCCATTCCAGCGGAATCACTGAAGTAGAAATTGAAAATTTACGTTTGATTTCCTCTTTGTCATAGTCGCTGACTGTGTTTCCGTCAGTGACTTTGCCAAGACGATTTGTAATACCAGCCAAATATGCCATTGCCTCTGCAAGTGTTGTCTTTCCTGCACCACCATGTCCAAGCAATACAACATTTCTGATCTGATCAGTTCTGTAAACTTTCATATTCGTAAGCACCTCCCAATTGATATGTGCGTTTATTCGTTTTTATTTAATTTTCCAGATTTAAATTACGCACTCTGTTTATATCTTACTAATTATTTAGTATTATTTCAAGTATTATTGATAGATTTACTGACTGTTTTAAAAGAAAAGGCCTTTTTTTCCAAAAAATGTATTGTATCAATTGCACAAAAGCAGTTCTTATAAAGAAATGTTTCTTTAATAATTTAAACAGTCACACTTTAACTCACGAAATCATTGACTTTTCAATTACAGTAGACTACAATTATGTGGCGTGTGAATGTTCGTGATTTTTATGCATGAAAACGAACCGCATGCTGTGTTTTCAAATCGGAAACACAGTTTTATAAATGTCAGAAAAGAAGGATATTAATAATGACAAAAATCGGTTTTATCGGTCTCGGTCTGATCGGCGGATCCATTGCGAAATCTTTCAGAAAAAACTATCCGGATTACGAGCTGATGGCTTATACCAGAAGCGCTCTTACGGTCGAAGCTGCCAGAAACGAAGGCGTCATTGACCGGATCTGCAAATATCAGGATCCTGCGTTCGGAGAATGTGATTATATATTTCTCTGCGCTCCGGTACAGACAAATATCGAGTACTTTCCGTTTCTCAGGAAAGTTATAAAGGATACGTGTATCATCACTGATGTGGGAAGCGTAAAATCTATCGTAGTAGAAGCTGCTGAAAATAATGGACTTTCCCGTAATTTCATCGGAGGTCATCCGATGGCCGGCTCTGAGAGGACGGGCTTCTCTGCTTCTACGGATTTTCTCATGGAAAATGCTTATTATTTTATCACTCCCGCAAAAAACGTGCCAAAGGAAGACGTAGACACATTCCGCGAACTGATTTCTGTGACAAAGGCACTTCCTATGATCCTGAGCTGTTATGAACATGATTATGTCGTAGCGGGCGTCAGCCATCTTCCTCAGATCGTAGCGTCTACTCTTGTGAATATGGTAAAAAAATCTGACACTATTGACGAAAAAATGAAGCTTGTGGCGGCGGGTGGATTCCGCGATATCACAAGGATAGCTTCATCCTCGCCGGAAATGTGGGAACAGATATGTCTCACCAACACCAGTCAGATATCCAATACTTTAGATAACTATATTCAGCTGCTCACTCAGACCAAGGAACTGATCGAATCAGGAAACGGCGATTATATCAAAGCCATGTTCTCATCCGCGAAAGATTACCGGGATTCGCTCAGTGACAAGGCAAGAGGCTCGGTATCCAGACACTACGCGATCTACCTTGATATTTATGATGAAGCCGGCGGTATAGCAACAGTTACGACGCTGCTGGCAATGAGCCAGATCAATATAAAAAACATAGGTATCGTAAACAATCGTGAATTTGAAGAAGGCGTACTCTGCATAGAGTTTTATGACGAACGCGCAATGGAGAAATCCATCCATATTCTTCACAACAGAAACTACATTATACGAAAAAGAAGCTGAAAAAAGGCAGCCGAATATATATGGATCCTATCAGACTCATATATATGCAGCTGCCTTATATCATTTCTTTAAAGTTTCCCTTATATCCGATCATCGGTTCCTGCCGCATCACCCAGAAGTGCGTCAAGCTCCTGCGTCTTTCGGATGATTTCGTCAAGCTCTCCTTCTGTCAGCTTATCTGCCTTTTTCCATCGTATTGATTTCTCGACCGCAGCGGAGGCGGATTTTAGCCCGCGTTTCTTTTCCTTATCCAGATCCTTCTTATGCTCCTGTATGTAAAGCTGTGCCTGCGCGATCTTTCTCTTTGCGTTATTTATGGCGTCGAAGCGCTTCTTTCTGGCGTTGTCGTCATCTGCGTAAAAAGCCGCGTCATCCATCGCCCGCTTTATCTCATCATCAGACATTTTCGAGCCTGAAACTATCACGATCGAATTCTGACGTCCTGTTCCCAGATCCTTTGCTGAAACATTCAGTATGCCGTTGGCGTCAATATCAAATGTGACCTCTATCTGCGGCACTCCTGCCATAGCCCTCCGTATCCCGGTAAGACGGAATGTTCCAAGAAGGGTATTGTCCCTGGCAAACTGCCGTTCTCCCTGCAGCACTTTAATCTCAACTGTCGTCTGATAAGGCATTGCCGTTGAAAAGATCTGAGTATATCTTGCGGGGATCGTGCTGTTGCGTTCTACGATCTTTGTGGCAATCCCGCCTACTGTTTCAATAGAAAGCGTCAGCGGCGTAACATCCATCAGAATGATATCGCTTCCTGCTCCGGAGATCATTTCCCCGCCGAGTTTCGCTCCCTGAACGGCTGCGCCCATTGCTACGCACTCGTCAGGGTTTATATTTCTGGAGGGTTCGATACCGGTCAGATTTTTTACAAGTTTCTGAACCGCAGCCATTCTGGTCGAACCTCCCACAAGGAGTACTTTATAAAGTTCAGAACCTTTTATCTTTGCATCCCGCAGCACATCCAGTACCGGCTCTCTGGTCCTGTTCAGAAGATCCGAAGTCAGCTCTTCGAATTTTGCCCTGGTAATATCCATATATATATGGATCGGTTCGCCTTTTACGGTGGCAATAAACGGCAGATTGATCGAAGCGGTCATTGCAGTGGAGAGTTCTTTTTTTGCCGTTTCGCAGGCTTCCTTTATCCGCTGAACGGCCGTGGGATCTTTTGCCAGATTAATATGATTCGTTTTTTTATATTCCTCAATGACATATGAGGTGAGGCGTTCGTCAAAATCATCTCCCCCAAGCCTGTTATCTCCGGCGGTGGCAAGCACCTCTATGAGCCCTTCTCCCATTTCGATCAGAGATACATCGAATGTACCTCCGCCCAGATCATACACCAGTATCTTCTGCGGATGTCCGTGATCCAGACCATAGGCCAATGCAGCAGATGTAGGTTCGTTTATGATCCTGAGAACCTCCAGTCCGGCTATACGTCCTGCGTCCTTTGTCGCCTGACGCTGCGCGTCATTAAAATATGCCGGAACGGTAATCACAGCCTTGTCAACCGCACTTCCCAGATAATTCTCCGCATCCTTTTTCAGCTTCCTCAATATCATTGCGGAAACCTCCTGAGGAGAAAGAGACATGCCGTCCGGAGCAAACCGGAAATCAGTGCCCATATGTCTTTTTATCGATGCCATAGTTCTTCTCGGATTCATGGCAGACTGTCTTCTGGCGTGGTCGCCCACAAGCAGTTCCCCGTCTTTCGTAAAAGCAATCACAGAAGGAGTAGTTCTTCCGCCTTCCGCGTTCGGTATGATCACCGGTTCGCCAAGTTCCACCACTGAAACACAGCTGTTGGTAGTTCCCAGATCAATTCCTATAACTTTTCCCATAAAGCCTCCTCTGATATTTTTCAATTATCCTCTCACATAAAAAAGCCGTCACAATACCCCTGATCTTATTTCTCTTCCTGCGAAAGCGGAATTGAAAACCGGTATAAGGTATCCTGTGACAGCTTTTTCATTTTAATTCATGTCCCTTTATTTAATGCAGATTGCTCATAAGAAGTTCCGGAACAGATTCATCCGTTAAAAAAATCAGTTTTTATCATCAAAATCAATGGTTTCCTCATCAACCAGAGTTCCATCGATTATGCCTTTTCGAAGATCTGCTTCACGGGCAGCTTCATTTGAAGCTTTCGTAAAACTCCGATAGCCTCTGACTATATTAAAATTAACTAACAGAGCGCTTATGCCGGCATAGATCAATCCGATTCCTGCAACCACGTACAGTGCGCTCTGGCTGTCAAACGGCCTCATGATCAATAATACGGCAAAGACGAATTTCACTACAAAATTCACCAGACATATATACCATCCGACAAAGCCGAACAGACGCAGTGTTCTCATCTCTATAATGTCGTTAACGGCGTTGATAAGCAGAATGATCGCAAGCAGTATGGCTACAAACTCAATAAACGCTTTTGACTGCCATACTATAAACAGACCGGCTGCAAGCAACACTCCTCCAAAGATCACGTAAAAAGGATATCCGGCGTATCCGTTTTCCTGAGAGAGCCGTCTGATCGAGGAACTTATGATCATAAATGCTCCTGTAATAACAAACAGCAGCCCGCACAGACGGCATATCACGATCATAACCTCTCCCGGTCTCATGACCAGAAGAACTCCGAGCGCAATCAGAAGTATAGCCCAGATACTGGTGATCAGTCTGATTCTATGTAAAAATTCTTTCATAATATTTGCCCCTTTAAATCATCTTTCACATTGAAGTATTGTAATCAGATCATGTGTTCCCGGAGAAGCTTCAGATGAGAATACAGCGCAGCCAGCGGAAGCCCCACAACATTAAAATAATCTCCCTCGATACCGGTTATAAATTTTGAAAAGAGCCCCTGGATGCCATATGCGCCTGCTTTATCGGAGGGCTCCCCCGAATCGATGTATTGCATGATCTCTTCCTCTGTCATTTTTGCCACATGAACGGCTGTTTTTTCAGCAAAAGAATCTGTATAAACTATATTTCCGTTTTTTACTGATGCTACAGTTACTCCGGTATAGACCTCATGAATTCTGCCCTGCAGAGATTTCAGCATTTCAAAAGCATCTGTTTTACTATCAGGCTTTCCGTATATTATCCCGTTAAATACGACGATTGTATCCGCGCCTATTACTATTGCGTCGTCCGGAATGCGGCGGGCAGAAGCAAGGCATTTCCTTTTTGAAAGCTCTTTTACGGTTTCCGCCGGCGCAAGAGATCCTGTGGTTTCATCACATCCGCTGACAATAACTTCAAAGTCCATTCCAAGGTGTTCCAGAAGTTCTTTTCTTCTTGGTGAGCCGGAAGCCAGGATCAATCTGGTTTTTTCATCGAACATATAACATATCTTTCCACGGATCAGCCTCTGCCGGTACTCCTGAGGAGTTTCATTCGGGTTTGATCCGTAATGTATATAAGAACAAAAATCCGCTCGCGGACTTTGTTCTTTCACAGTAAATTGCGTCAATTTCCCTGCGACAATAAAAAGAAAATCTGAGCAAAGCGATAAGCCGGGTTATGTCGTGTGCGGTCATCTGTCTGTATACTGCCGTTACCGGCAGTCTTAAGCGACCTACCTGAAAACGTGACGGGCCGCCACATAGTTTTACGTTCGGTCTTGCTTCAGATGGGGTTTACAGAGCCTGATGTGTTACCACATCAGCGGTAGTCTCTTGCACTGCCTTTCCACCCTTACCTGCAAAAGCAGGCGGTCTATTTCTGTTGCACTATCCCTGGAGTCGCCTCCGCCGGACGTTATCCGGCATCCTGCCCTGCGAAGCCCGGACTTTCCTCAGCCGGTCTCTTTCGATCCTTCCGGCCGCGACCGCATGCTTTACTCAGATTTATCAGTTTATTTTAATCCAATTCATGCAAAAAAGCTATACAAATTAAAAACTACTTAATTACACCGGTATTACTTATCCGCAGCTTCCGAATCTTTCTCCGATGAGACGGCTTCAGGAGTTTTTACTGCTGCTGATATTCCGGCTACAGCAGAAGGATCTTCTTTCCCGGAAGACTCTGTATCCTGTCTTCTTTCTTCAGACATTGCGTAGCGAAGCACGATGATCACGATCATCATGAGCAGTATTCCAACGCAAAGAGAAATGACAGGATTCTTTACGAATCCGGCTACGATATATGTCACAAAGGATACCGCTGCGGCGCTGACCGCATATGGAAGCTGTGTGGATACATGATCTATATGATCACACTGTGCGCCGGCGGAACTCATTATGGTCGTATCAGATATTGGTGAACAATGATCTCCACATACGGCGCCGGCCATGCATGCGGATACACATATGATCGAGAGACTGTTTCCGCTTTCAAGCGGGAATACTTTCAGACAGATCGGGATAAGAATACCAAATGTACCCCAGCTCGTTCCCGTCGCAAAAGCCAGAAAACAAGCGATGACAAAAACGATCGCCGGCAGGAAGCTGAGCAGCGAGCCTGCGCTCTTTTCCACAAGACCTGCTACATATTCAGCTGCGCCCAGAGAATCTGTCATACCCTTCAGAGTCCATGCAAGAGCAAGGATCGTGATAGCCGGAACCATTGCCTTGAAACCATCAGTAATACAGTTCATACATTCTTTGAACGGAAGGACCTTACGGCTGACCAGAAATACAATAGTGATCACAAGAGCAGCAAAAGAACCAAGCACCAGGCCGACAGAAGCATCTGATGCTGCGAAAGCATCGATAAAGCTTTCTCCGTCAAAAAAGCCTCCTGAATATATCATTCCGATGACACAGGCGATGATAAGAATAACGATGGGGAAGATAAGATCGATTACCTTTCCTTTTCCTTTGGCAATCTGACTGTCATCCTCCGCCATTAATTTTTTCCCTGAAAAAATATCGCCTTTTAACGCATTCTTTTCAAACCTTGCCATGGGACCGTAGTCTACCTTTGCTATCGTCAGCCCTACCATCATAAGGATCGTCAGAAGCGCATAATAATTATATGGAATCGCGCGTATGAAAAGATACATTCCGTTTGTTCCTTCCGGAGCAAAACCGGAAACTGCTGCAGCCCATGAAGATATTGGAGCGATTATGCAGACCGGAGCCGCCGTTGCGTCGATCAGATACGCAAGTTTTGCCCTTGATACATTATGACGGTCTGTCACAGGTCTCATTACCGAGCCGACTGTAAGACAGTTAAAATAATCATCAATAAAAATCAGACATCCCAGCAGGATCGTGGTAAGCTGCGCTCCTACTCTTGTTTTAATGTGGGTCGAAGCCCATTCTCCAAAAGCTGCAGAGCCTCCCGCCTTGTTCATCAGACAGACGATCGCTCCCAGAAAAACAAGGAACACAAGGATTCCCATATTATATGAATCCGCCAGCTGCGCGATCAGGCCCTCGCCGAAAATGTGGTTCATGGCGCCTACAAAGTTTCCCGCGTAGAAAGCTCCGCCAACGATGATTCCTACAAACAGAGAGCTGTAGACCTCTTTTGTGATCAGCGCCAGCACGATTGCCACGATCGGCGGAATCAACGCCCAAAAAGTTCCATACATAAAAGTTTCCCCCTTTTTATGATTTGATAATGATATGATTGTATCATAAGTTATTTTTATGTGGAAGAAAAACCGGATTTCCCTCTTCTTTTTTCATCTGTTTATACAATTTTTTTCGGGTTTTATCCACGATCCCGCAAAGTTTATCACGTTAGTGCAAATGTTTCCGCAAATAGCATTAATTACTGGTTAATGCCGTTTTCATTCTCATACGCCCTTATCAGCTCAGCATTTTTCTTTTCAAAATCATTCAGCATGCCGTCATTGAAGTCATAAGGCGATATTGTTCCGTTATACCAGGATTTTGAATCAAAATAAGACTGAAGCGATGCGTCGTTAAAACGTCTTCCTTTTCTTGCATAGATCTCATTTCTCGCGATCCTGATCTGCTCGGGACTAAGCCCTGTCAGGTCATCTCTGGTTATATATCTGGAATTACTGTCGGCAATGATATAATCTCCTTCGGTTTCCGGTCCTTCCGGTTCTTCAGGTTTGTCTTCACCCTGCATATCGGCCAGCTCAAAGGATTGTTTGATATAAGAAACATCTTTAAGCAGACGCTCGTACTCGAGTTTCGTATATTCATCCTCTGTATTATATGTCTTATTATCCGGATAAATGACCACGTAACAGAAATCTCCATCCTGTTTGAGGAGCTCGTAATTACCTTCTATCGTCTCGATCTCGGAGCTGTCTACTTCTGCTATCGTAAATAAAGTGCCGTCGTATCCTTCTTCCGAAGACTTCTTCTGTCTGAATGATATAAAAGTATCCTCGGAGTCTTTTTCGCAGAGATTCTTCCAGTAAGAAGGAAGCGAAAACGAAAAAACATCTGTCGAGTATTTCTCGGAACCATCGGATTTAAAGTCTTCCTCATTAAGCTCCGTTTTGCCATTGTTCTCTTTTGCCGTACTCGAACTGCTGCTTATGCCGCTGACAGCCGAAGAAGATGCCGTTAAGAGGGTATTGTCAGATCCCCCTGTCAGCTTCCAGACAAGAACGATCGCCATGATCACAAGGACAACAATACCTGATAAAAGAACTACAGCCTGTCTGGTAATAGTTTTGCGCGTTGTTTTTTCATCAGCTTCAGTATATTGACGACCGGTTTCCGAATCTGAATCTTCATAAATATCAAATCCTGAAACGAAATCATTCTGCTGATCAGGCTCAACCGGTTTACCGCAGTACTGGCAAAACCTGTCCGATCTGAGAATTGTTTTTCCGCAAAATCTGCAGATCACTGTCTCTGATGTATTTTCCTCCTGCCTCTGGTACATCGAAACAGCCGGAGCGCCGCATTTGGTACAGAATTTATCGCCTTCTGCCATAGGCGCGCCACATTTAGAACAAAGCATATACTACCTCCTTTATTAACTATTCAAGTTTCGCTCGCGGGACTTGGCGCAGGATTCGGATCAGCTTCAGCTGACATCTTCCAAGCCGGATCCATGCGCATCCCCGCGCAGCATTTATCTAAGTGGGAAATTGCACTCCCACTGAGGCAAGCTTGTCATGGCCCGCCGATTAAAAAGCGGGGGCCTTCTCACACTGAGATAAAAACTTCCCGCCTTTACATAAAAGCAATGCAGGAATCTTTAGTCACTAACTTTATCAAGATAAAGTTTATGCAGTTATGTGAAACATTATAGCATAGCCTCCGCAGAAAACAAAAGAAACCTTGATTCTTTTATCTGTGACTCTAAGCTCTTCCTCCGTGGTTTAACGAAGGAAAGCTCATTCCAAATAACAGCTTTATTACCCAGAACATAAATAACAGTACAAGGACAGGGATAAGACATGAAGTAACTATCATAACCGCGATAGCTTCTACAAAATCATTTACCATATCATTTGCCTTCCGGATTATTTCACCTCCTGTGAATCCTTCTGTGATCTTTGATGCCGTATCTGCCAGATTTCCGGCAGTATCGCTGATCCACTCCTCCGCTTTCTCCAGGATGTTTCTGTCGTCTCCCGGGGATGTATCCTCTTCGGTCTGTTCCTCCGGGGAAGAAGCATTCGCAGCCTCCTCCAATTCGGACTGCGCATCCGCCGCCGCATCCAGAGTTTCCTGGATGGAATCTTCATATGTCTTCTCTATCATTCCGGACGCGCTGACGCTTATCGGAATTACCATCCACATGACCAATCCGAACATTGCCAGCTTTACGCCAATGCTTTTCATGGAGCCGTTCCTTAGCAGGAATCCCGTTACGCCCAGTATACACGCCGCCGGTATCAATATTCTGAAGGCGGCAAAACCAAGTATCGTCAGCAGATATTTTTCCAGAAAGATCGCACACAGCACCCACATAAAATATGTGCTGAAATCAGCCATCTTTTCCGCTATCGGCGTGGCTGCGTCACCGGGGATCATTGACAGTAATGCGGACGTAGTTGTAGCGGCGGCTGCCAGTTTCAGTACGTTTTCTTCTTTTTCATCAAGCACAGCCGACGTGCTTCTGTACGTTGAAGGTCTGGACGCCGCGGGACCCGCAAGCGTAAAACTGAGTACCGCTATAAGCAGCAGGATAACCACAGGGATAACAGTTTCTTTTCTCATAAAACGTAAATCTTCTCTACGTCTCTCATTTTTCATATTTCTTTTCCTTTCTGTCTGGCTTCCGGAATTATACGCCAGCCATGATCAAAAAAACATCGAACAGGTTTTATCTTTAAATTATAAAAGGCGATCATGCAAGCAGGACCGCCCTCTTACGAAAAACTATTTCCGTTTCCGTATAAATACTATCTGTTTCTCAGTTGAGAAGAACGGCAGCCTCCGCCCCTGTCATTCCTTCCCTCACTCCAAGAGCTTCTGCGGCAGATGTCATTCCTCTGATAGGATTGTCAAGCAAAGCCTGAAAATCCGCACCGCCGGCAAGCACTGCTGCGTCACCGAATTTTTCCGCAGCTTCCATATTCAGATACCCGCACATGATATAGCCTTTTTCACACTGTATGACGATCATATTCGGATGTCCCTCTCCGCCTGGTTTTTCTACCATGATTCCCTGTACAACACAGTTTTCGGATACTTTCAGCATTTCAATCTTTGTCATTTCCTCCTCCTTTTTTATCTGCTTCAGGCAGTTGTGAAAAGCCGGATTATTCGTACCTTGGATTTACACAAAATAAAGATGTTCTGTGAATCAGGATCACACGGTCACAGTGATCCAGTTATCATTATACGGCTTCATTTTTACATATTTTCCTACTGTATCATAAAGTACGCCGTAAGCGTCTTTTGCGGAATCGGCTCTTATTATTCCGCCTGTGCTGCCAAGAAGCATGTTTGCCTTGATATTCAATGCAAGCCCCTTTGTATCTTTGTCAGCTTCAAGTCCGGCAATCAGCGATTCCGTAGTTTCTGATTCATAAAAAACAACTGTTTTTTCACCTATATTAATATAATAACTTTTCATTCCGGTCTCCCTTCCCTCATTACATTTTATAGTATAACGCATTTGGAACAAAGTCCGCAAGCCGGGAGCGAGACTTGAATATCCCCCCGGAGGTTTGATTCACGGAAAACCGGCAGAGCTTTCTGCAAAAGAAAAAGACACCAGATGAGTAAAAAGCATCTGATGTCTTTCTGATTATTTTTATATTACCGTCTTCTGCTGTCGGAACTGCCTTGCGTAATAAGAAGAAGTCTGAACAGCTGGAGAACAGATGAAAAAAGGGACGCCACGTATGTCATGGCGGCTGCCTTCAAGACATTGCCAGCTCCGTTTAACTCATCTCCCAGAAGAATACTGTCGCGTTTCAAAATTTTCATAGCTCTTCCTGAAGCATCAAACTCTACCGGCAGAGTAACCAGCTGAAAAACCACTACAACTGTAAACAAAATCACTCCTGCTCTTGCCAGTCCCGGAAGACCGAGAATCAGTCCCAGAAGAAGAAGCGGCCATGAAAAGGACGCTCCGATATTTGTCACAGGAACCAAAGATGAACGTATCTTTAAAGGTACATAGTCCACCTGATGCTGTATCGCATGACCACACTCATGGGCGGCTACTCCTATGGCGGCGACTGAAGTCGATCCGTATACAGTATCGGATAATCTCAGCACCTTCTCCTCGGGAGAATAATGATCCGTCAGATCTCCTCTTATTCTCTCGATCCTGACGTCATAAATTCCAGCCGAATTGAGGATCCACTGCGCGACCTGCTGTGAGGTATAGCCCTGTACATTTCTTACAGAACTATATTTACGGTAGGTACTGTTCACATTTGAAGATGCCGCAGCGCATATCAACGCTCCTATTATTACAAGAATATATGTAGGGTCCCACCAGAACATATATAAATCTCCTTTCATATTGTTAAAATCTTCAGGTAATTGCGAAACTCAGCAGGATGGGAAATTTGTGTGAATGATTCAAACAATCTGCACAAGCATTAGAACTTCTGCATGAACGGAA
>OCVV012865204.1_pt1 | contig 19819 bp, 25 predicted proteins | sample 1539721 | NCBI WGS metagenome assembly OCVV01 (sample SAMN02144230, study PRJEB22623) | gut metagenome | biome: sheep rumen | host: Ovis aries | place: New Zealand
TCGCTGTAAAATTTCCTTTTTCAACAGGAAAATACGACATCCCTAAATGTTCATTAACGGTATCGTTCAAGTTCTCTAAAGATCCATTTACTGCACTAAGCGCATCCCCGACTTTCTTTGCATCCGCTGCCGCTCCGGAGACAGAAAGTGATCCGTCTACTGCAACCTGACCCTCACCGACTTCAAGCTCCGCCGGAATAAGCTTACCATCACTGCCTACTGTCAGCACCTTGCCGGCGTCCGCCGATCCCCCGGATGTCTTGAGTTCTTCGATGCTCTTAACCTGGAGTGCCTTAATCATGGCTATTGTTTCGCCGTTCATAGTCCACCTCCTTATCCGAGCTTTCGCCAGACCGAATTGGTCTCATCGTACATGTATGCAGCGCTGGTATTCATCTCGAAAAACACGGATCCATTGCCGATCCTCGTACCGCCATACGTGCCGGTCGGCTTGGTGTCGGTCGAGAGTCCCGCAAAGCTGAAGACCTCACGGCTTTTCATCACCCCTTCGACAATCATGGACGGGGCCGGGCTTGACGACGTGATTGTAACCATCTCTATACCTCCTTATTCATAGTGCATTGTGATCGAAGCGCCTATGCCGCATACCGCATTATTGACAACATCGGAAAAAGCTGTCGTCTTGCTGATCGCGACATTTATTCCAACCTGTGTTGATGTCGCTGTTACCGTATACCCTGACGCTGTGGCCACATTCGTCCCGCTGGAAAGGATGTAATTACCACCCTGTCGTGCATTGACCTTCAGCGTCGTGACCGTAACCGTCGGCAGGGCGGCCGCTTCGGTCGGCATCGCGTGCGGGATTGTAAAGCGGATCTCTGTGCCGCCAGATGTTACATATCCGGCACCGTCCCAGGTAATGGACTGATTAGCATTCTTGCGCGGTCCTTCCGCGATTTGCCGCCAGCCGTACCAGATACTGACATGCGCTACATATGTCCGCACGAAGATGTCGCCGTGATAGGTCATGATAATCTGTGCGCGGCTTTCCTTCGTGAACGGGGCCGGCAGCACCCACATGACAAAAGCCTGTGTTGTCGGCGCATTTGTAAGGGCAGTCGCAACCGAGACGGACGGAGCAAGGTAACTGCCAACCGTTAAGACGTCGTTGAGATCTGTCAGAGATGTGCTTCCGAGGATCTTTGTATCATCATAGATGCCCTGATTTCCGTCAACGCGCTCATCTATGACGAGGCGGGACACGCTCACGCATCTCTGACCGTCCGTGCCTGCGATGTCTGTCAGCATGTAAATTGTGCCGCCAACATCGACAAGCGCTTTCGGCTCATCGCCGCCATGATAATGCGACGGTATGCGATACGCTTTTTTAAGGATGTTGTAACTCGAATAATCATGCTGGACGAGATACGCGCCGCTGCTTCCCGTGAGCAGCTGAAGCATCTGGCCATCAATGACAGCACCCTGCTCAACATAGAGCGTGCCCGTATCTCCGACAAGCTCGGCAATGTCATCTCCAACCGAAAGAAAATGCTTATCCAGCTCCGCGAACGCGCTGTCGTGTACGATACAGATGTCGCCATCCTCGCTGTAGCAATTGACGTAGTAGATATCGCGATCCTCGTCATAAAGGATACTGCGCACGTTCAGATGTACGGGCAGCGTTACGAACGCCTCAAACGTCAGAGTGTCGGGGTCGATCCTGGCGATCTGGTTGTGACCGTCGCCGCAGGCGGCATAGATTTTATGTGTCTTTGCGTTGTAGCAAATGCCCGCTCCGCTGCCGACTCCGGATATGACCTTTGACATATCGGAAATCGGATTAAAATCCGTATCATATGCCGTGAGAACTATATCTCCGGAATCCTCCACGCCTGAATATGTCGTGCCGTACGCCACAACGATCCTGTTATTTGCGGAATCGTAACATGCCCCGCAGAGCGTGTAATCCCGTGCGTTCCCGGAAGAGGCGTTAAACTGCTTGACCAGCCGCTCGATGGGCGAGCTAGATCTGAGCTCACTGCTCACAATCAGCGGACTTACCGCATACGTCCCGCTGTTATCGATCACAATACTGTCGTCCGACCAGATCGGAGCGCTGAGCTTATACGATGCCGGCGGGACTACTACCTTGTGGCCGCTTGCCAGCGCCGCCTCAAATGCCGCCTTATCGTCTGTCGTGCCGTCAGCCTTCGCGCCGAACATCTGAGGAGTGACAAATCCCGTGTCATACGCCGCGGCGTTGCCGGATCCGTCGAAACCGAGAAACCGCTGAGGGATTCCGGTCGACGCGAGGGAAGAAGCAAGCGCCTGGAGCATCTGAGGCATGCCCTCGATGTTCTGAACCGCATTGGTGACGTTATCAACGGCCGTGTTTGCCACGTTCTGGGCGTTCTCCGCGGCCCTCTGTGCCGCCTGCGCTGACGCTGTTGCATTCGCCGCCGCTGCAACCGCGCTCTCAGCTGAGGCCGCCGCTGCATTCGCCCGAGCTGTGGCATTTTCAGCCGCTTCTCTGTTGCGCTCGACATAACTTATAAGGCTCTCGGATTCATGGCCGCCCATGTTCACCGGCGACCTCTCGACGTCAATCACAAAGTTCGCTGTAGCCTTCTTCATTCCCGTCCGTTCGAAAACAAGCTCCGCTATGGCCTTTCCGGGTGCCGCTGTCATCTGCTCCTTGATGTCGACTATGACACGCCCGGCCTCGTTCATTCCGCGAGCTACCGGATTCGAATAGACATTTCCGTCAGCCTTCAGAATGTTGATCGTGACTTCCGGGACGCCATAAGTCTGATCAAAAATAGTGTCGCCTTCGCGAATATCAAATACCCACTGCCCGCCAAACTCGCCCTCATTTGCGTGCACGATCTGCACCGCGTTCTCATAATTGGGCACCGTGTTGAGTTTATATACGATCATGTGTCACCTCGCTTCTGATGCATACTCCTGCATCAGATCCCTAAGCGTCTTGTTGAGTGTCTTCTTGATGGTTCCCAAGCTCATAGATGTATACTGCTCCTTGATGACGTCCCAGACGAGCTTAACAACCTTAACTTCCTCGGATATCCCGAGGGGCTGATATATGACTTTCACTGTGTCGCAGAGTCCGATATGCCTTTGTGGCAGTCTGCCGACATACTCCGCCATCTTCGACAACTCGTAGCCGGTCAACGTGATGTTCGTTGCGACGTTCCACGGCTTCTTTTTGATTTCAGCATTATTTTGCGAATCCGCTTTCGTTTCGAAGACCATATCCTGCTTCATTTTGGCTGTCAGGTCGATCAACTTGTAGTTCGGCAGGATCCTGACCGGTGACTGATCGCTTCCCATCCAGAAAAACGGCTTATACTGCAAATTATTGTCATAAGTCGAGTACGCCACCATGCCGGTGTACGTCTCGGCACTGGATGTCTCCCCGGTGATGTCGCCGATATTGACGCCGTACCGGTAAACAACTCCGGAATTCTGGCCGCGTTCCGCGAGGAATTCGACCTTCCAGCGGTCATACCTTACCTCGCCGTATCCGATCTCATCCGCGATCGACCCGCTCACTCCCTGAATGTAATCGCGCAGCCTGACAGGGGTCTTTATGCTAGTCTGGATTGGGTCTTCTATGTCCGTGTAGTATGTCAAAACGGAAGCATGTTCGGGATAGTTATAAACTCGCGTTCCGTTATCCAGATAGCTATAACCGATGATAGAATTTTTAAACTGCGCGAATCTCTGTTTGACAGTCAGCTCGCTTTGCATCTGGCCGTTAATATACAGTCCGCAGTTGATCATCCCGACATGCTTTGCGGAGATCTTCATGGTCTTGATCCCGCGTTTGACCTTATAGATAACAAAGGGCTGCACGCGCCCGGTGTCGTCATAAGGAGCGCCGATATAACGGTATTCACAGATTGCATTGGCCCTTATGCCGTTCGTTGGGTACTCTGCCTCTAACAGACAATCACCGTTCCGCGATTCCGTGACCTTGCAGCTGATGATATCTGTCATTCTTCCGAGGCCGTTTGAAGTAAATGCCAATTCCGTAAAATCAAAAAGCTTAGGAATCATATCATGTACCACCTCGGATAGAATTCGAATTCGCCGTGCAAGCTCCTGACCGTAACGGTCTTTCCGGCCGGAATGCAGAGCGTCTTATACTCATTCGGGTAGCTCTCAATGATCGCTCCGTTCGCGCCGGCAAGGAGACCCGGAAACTGACAGGTAGCCTCATGAATTTCAGCATCGTACTTAATGTCGTTATCGAGATAATCATAAGCAGAATCGCTCGCCTTGAATTTAATCTCGCCAATGACACTCTCCAGATCGTCATACACGCCGATCTCGTGCCGCTCGCTGTCCCTTATCTTTGCGATTATGACAGGATACGCATCATAGCTTGTCGGATTCGACAGGATAATTTCTTCTCCTTCTGTTATGATCCGCGGGACATCACCGTCAATGAGGTATTTTTGCGGCATTGCCTGAAACTTCAAATCGAAACGTCCCGACCTGTTGAGTGTCCTGACTTCCGGCTCCAACGGGCTGAGCGCCCTGGCCATCCGGTAGTACTTCGGATGATAGCTGTCGGTCAGCTTATAAAGATTATCCGTGTGAGCATTCCACCACTCAGAAAATGCATCCCATTTTTTGTCAAATCCCCTGGCAATCCATGCCGGATATGTAATGTCGACATGCGACCAAGACCCGACATAAGTTATCAACCGCCCAGGTCTGCCCGGAACCTCAACGGTCTCAATCTTCCGCTGAGGTGTTACCCAGGATCCCGTCCCGCTGATGTTGACGCCGAAGTCAAGCGAGCATTTTGAGTCATATACAAAGTATCCCATCACTTGCCTCCGATCATGTCGTTAATCTTATCAATTACCATGTCTGCAAGCTCTTCCTCATCCTGTCCCGGAGCGCCGTAGACATTAACGGTAAATCCGCCGTAATTTGTCGTTGAGCCAGCTCCGGCGAGGGCCGGAAGATATGCGCTGTCTCCACTGCTGAGGATTGCCCCGGTCTTTCGATACAGATCAAGAGCTCTTGCTCGTTTTGAAGAAGCGAGTGGAATAACAACTTCCGGCTGATTTCCTTCAGCCAGGAAAGAAAGCTGCTCCTGCGTGACAAATCCGCCTTCTGCGTGTCCGGATACCTTGCTGACGATTTCCTGTACGGTACGCGTGACATTCTGCACAACATGAACAACAGCAGTCATCGGTCTGCTTAAAATGCCCTGCATGGTCGACCATGCGGAGCTTGCCGCGCTGGCGGCGTTGTTAACACTTCCTACATTACCATTCATCGGACTCGCGATAATCGGCACCATGGACCCGTGTGCCGCGCTTGCCGCAGGCGGTCCGCCATTGACAGCATTAATCTGGCCCTGCATTGGCTGTGTGACAATCGTATTCATCCCCGCCTTTGCAGTTGTGGCCGCGGCATTGCCGCCGTTGACCGTGTTGACATTTCCGGTCATCGGCTTGGAGATGATATTACTCATCTGCGTCTTGGCTTTATTCGCTTCCTGCGTTGTCCGCTGTACAGGTCCGACTTTGCTTTGAAGTTTGAGCGCCTGGAAAATGTGCTGCATGCTGTTGATGCCGTTCGTTGCTTCCGCCTCAGCTCCTGCCGTGTCTACAGTCGGCTTGATAGGCTCCGCGCTGATCGCGTGGATGTTATCAATCGCATTCTGCCGCAGTGCTTCCATCTGCGCTTCTGTCTGCGCGGTCGTTTCCGCTGCCGCGGCCTGCGCCGTAGCTCCGGCTTCATTTGCCGCAGTCCCGACACCCGCATAAGCTTCCGCCGCCTTGTCGATCGCTTCAGGGGTTCCTTCGGCCGCGATCTTCATGGTCTCATCAAGACCCTGCACCTGTGCGTCCGCTTCGGCTGCCGCGGCTGACGCTTTTTCGTAAGCGCTTGCCGCCTTATCGAGTTCTGCGTTATAGCGTTCCTGTGCGGCTTTGGCTTTCTGCTGTCTCTCTATGCCCGCGCCGGTCGTCGCATCGGTGGCCGTGAGTGCAGACTGCAATTCTTCCTGTGCGGTCTTCGCGTTCTTGACCGCTTCTGTGTATGTGTCTTCGGCTTTCGTAAGTGCCTGATGTGCTTCTGCCTGTCCTTTCAGGGCGTTCGCGTAGTCCGCCTGAAATGCCTGCTGTATAGCCTGCTCCTTAAGTTTCGAAATGTTTGTATCGATCGCGCCGTTGATCTCTTCCAGCGCGGCTTTGGAATTTTCTGCCTGGGCAATAAATTCCGTGGAGTAATCCGTGCCCATCGCGGCATTGAGCTCATTGAGCGCAAAGTTTGCCGTCTGTTCCATACCCTCCTTCAGGTTGCCCTCTGCGTCATAGCATGAATTGAGCATATCCTGATAGTAAGACAATCCGGAAGCCGCCGTTTGGATACCCGACGCGCTTGATTCGATCGCGGATCCGACACCGTCAACGTGCTGAGCTGCCGCATCCGCAGCACTGGCCACCTCTGAAACACGGTTAGAAAATTCTATTTGCTCCGCTGTCGCTTCTCTTGACTTCGCACCTGCGTCTGCCATGACCGCACCGAGCGCCGCCAAAGGAAGGACGACCGCGCCGGCGGCCAGTCCAATACCGAGGGTGCTGGTGGACAGATATGCCCCCATTCCGCCTGCGGCCTCGACCGCACTTGTAAATTCGCCGACTTTCTTTGCGACAGTGCCAACTCCGCTCACGACCTGCCCGGTCGTTGTCACGACTTTTCCGAATATGGAAATACAAGGACCTGCCGCGGCCGCAACTGCCGCCCACTGCACAACACTTGCTTTCTGCTCCGAGCTGAGGGCATTGAAAGCCGTTGTTGCTTCCGTGACCTTATTAAATCCAGCCTCGATTGCCGGTGCGAATTCTGTGAGGATCGCCTGACCGGCTTCGATGCCTGAATTCTTTATCCGGTTGACCGCCTTGTTAAACTTAGAGCTTGTTGTGTTCGCAACCTTGTCAAAAGCTGTTTGGGTAGCTCCGGCAACCTTGCTCATAGAGTCGAGCGCTTTGTTGAATTCCTTCGCGCCGTTCGCCGCAATATTCATCGCCGCCCTGCCGGCACGGACATTTCCGAACATATCGCCGAGCTCTACGCCGGCCTCGTCAGCTCCCTCGATCACGATACCGAGAACATCAGCAAAAGAAGCACCGGAATCCATGAGTTCATGGAAGCTCTTGCCGGTCTTCTCCTTCAGGATGTCACTCGCCTTAGTCCCTGACTTACCCAGCTCGTTAATCATCGAGTTGAGGTATGTCGTGGATTCAGCTGTCGATACACCGTTCTTAGTCATTGCGACATATGCAGCCGCGACATTGTCAAGATTGACGCCGTATTCCGCTGCTGTCGGAATGACTGTACCAAGAGACTGGCCGAGCTGTGCGACCGTCGTTTTACCTAAGTTCTGGGTATTGATGAGCTTGTCGGAAACTGCTGTTGCCGCGTCCGCAGAAAGCCCGTAGGCGTTCAAAATCGTCGTTAAGGTATCAACGGACGTCGTGACATCCGTAAAGCCTGCTTTTGCCAATTTGGAAGCGTCAGCCACAAACCCGACAGCCTCACCCGTCGAACGTCCGGCGGAGATTGCCTGATATGTCGCCTCGGCTAGATCTGACGCTCCTATTCCGGTTGTATTGGACAGCTCTTTGATTTGCTTTTCCATGTCGGACATGGACACTTCAGACTCGTCGGCGATCGTCGAGACTTTCGCCATCCCGTCTTCAAGCCCGGTGGCCAGCTTGACAGAGGCAGCTCCGGCCGCCATGATCGGCGCCGTCACCGTAGTTGTGAGTTTATCTCCGACCTGCGTGATATTCTGCCCGAGCTCCTGGAGCTTCTGCCCGGCCTTCTCAACTTCCTGCCCCCATACGGTGAGAAGATTGTTCTGTGCGAGCTGGCCGTTCAAACGGTTGAGCTCGTTTTGAGCATCCGCGAGAGCCTGCTTCCATTTGAGCGTCCTCGTGTCGGCTTCGCCGTACTTTTCAGATGCCTTCTGGACCATCTGCGCACACTGTTCAATATGCTTTTTCTGGTCCTTGATGGCATCCCGGAGGAGCTTTGCACGTTCCGCAGCCTTTTTCATTGCAGAATCGTTTTTGCTAAAACTCGACTCCGTAGCCGCAAGCTCACTTTTGAGGGTCTTCGTGGCCTGTATTATATTTTGCATCTGCTGGCGGTACTGCGCTTCTCCTTCGACGCCTATCCGCGGGCCAATATTAACAGACATTGAATTCCCTCCTTACTCCATTCTTATGATCTCATCATATGTCTTTTTTCGCGATTTCTGTTCCGCGCCGCCTTTATAAATGGACATACATGCAATGAGGTCGCACATCATCCCGTATGATGTGCGACCCGTTTCCTCTTCATCCATATTGAGCATGTGCCCGTAAAAAACGTACCATGCCCAGTTTAACGACTTTACTGTGCGGCGCTTTCCGCGTTTCCCGACTTATCTTCTGCCACCTCGACAGTGCGCTCACTGTCTTTCTTTTCCTGCTCCGTGAGGGCTGCTTCGAGCTCGGTGAAAACATAAACCGGAAGATCTACAAGGTCCTGGGGCTTCAAAGCCGCTCCGCCGTGTGCCTTGACGTATGCCTTGCTCATAATTACTGCTTTTTGTACGATTGCAGATGCATACGAGCGCTCAGGATTCTTGACAATCCAGTCATTGAGCTCACAGTGTGCCCACACACTGTAGTAGAATCCGTATTCCTTTCCGTTGATCTTAAACATTCAAAACTCCTTTATGAAATGCTGAATACCGTTTTGATAACCGCCTCAGCTTCCGCCTCGGTGGGATAGTCTTCTTTTCCGACTCTCTTCCACTTATGCTTTGCATCATCGCCGCGAAGAATGGCGGCGCTGAGTGCCTGCGTCTGGTAATTCTTCTGCTCCTCAGACGTGGCATGTGCGTTCTGAAGCTGATTAAACTGAGTCTTTACGATGATCGTCGGGCAGAAAGACGTAACGCCGTCTGACTGATAGCGTGCGACATATCCAACTCCCATATACGGGACTACCTGATCATCATCGTAGTCAAGAAAATCGCTGTCAGATGCTGCGTCCGGGATTCCCATAATAAACTGCTCGGATTCCTGAAAAAGCCCGTCGACTGTCAGGTTGAGCGTGCCGCCGGTAAAGGTTCCGGCATCCGTCTCGGCTGCCTGATTGTCAGCGTAAAAAACATTGTCCTCAGCACTATCCGGTTCGATCGAGACATCGACACCGCGGGCCAGCTTCCTGCCTTCACTGTACGATATCACGCCATCATTGCAGGCGTATTTAGCAACGTACGGGAGAGAAAAACCCGTGCATACTTTTCCAGCTGCTGCCATTTGGCACCTCCTTAATGTATTCTTTTCTTAATTTCCTCATCCATCTGTTTTTGAATCGCCGCCTCTGCAGCACCTTTGGCGGCATTGGTTGCCCTGGTAATGACCGGATTCCGCGCACGGAAAGAAGTTCCTGATTCGAGTGCGCGGATGATAAGCGCGTTCGGCTGTCCGTTCGGGAATTGCTTAGTCCTTGTGGAGTTGTAGCCGTCCATACCGATCTTTACATTAATAAAGCCCCCGTCGTTCCGGAAATGCGCGATACCGAGACCGGCAAGAAGACCGGCCTTCTGCGAGGCCGTGACTCCGTTCACCATTCCGGATTCTTTATCAAAATTCCGTATCGGAATGCCTTCGATTCCTGAGCGGCACTTGTCCGCCACAATCCGCGCACCCTCATAAGCAGCACGCTTGCAGATCTCCTCGCTGTCGGTGAAAAGCTTCGTGAGGTCTGCAATATATGTGTCTATGTTCGGATTGATATAGAGCTTTGCCATCAGATATTCACCTCCCATGCATAGTGGATAAGATTTGTTTCGTCCTCATGCATGACATCGTTAAGCCGCCATTCTGACGACTCACAAAGACGATCCTGAATGTCGTCAACAGCCTGATCAAACTCCGTGAGAGTGAAGTAATCGACGTAAATGTGTATGTTCTGCTCGGCTTTTGAGGAATCTGCACTAAAGGATCCATCGCCTTCGCCGTCTTCCGCCCAGACTGTATAGGGAGCTTCCGGACGATTCGGCGCGTGATAATGATAGGTTTTTGGCCCTGTCACCTCCGCGAGTTTCGCCCCGAATGCTTTAAGTCTATTCTGTAAGGACGTCATAATGATTCTCCTCCCTTACAAGTGTCAGGTCCACGATCTTCAGACCTTCCTCGTCACGGCCTGGCTGAATCACATCAATGCGGTACTGATCCCGCTCGTCGACAATAACATAATTGCCGATTTCGACAGGTACGTCCCAAATGCGGACCAGCTTGCTTATTTGCTGGTCAGCTCCTTTGGCCGCATAGAGCCTTGTAACACCGATAACCCTGTCCGAATAGTACAGATCTTCCGGGATTGTCTCCACCAGCATCTCCCGCGGCATTTCTCCCGGTTCGGCTGTATTCTCGAGCGAGTAAATACGGAGGGTTCCGTCTGCAAGCATCATGCCTTATTCACCTCGCCCTTCTCATCGATGAGGCGGGAATGCAGCGCATATTGGAGCATGCGCGGCATCCCATCGTTAGTATTGCGTTTACGATATAACCAAGAGGCATACATAACGACCAGATGGCTGTCTTTTACGGCAGATGAATCGAGGGTGATGCCCTTTTCTTCGATCTGCTCTTTTGCGCTCTTGATTAAAAAATCGAGATAGTCATTCAGAAGCCCGGGCGGGTTCTGTAAGTCCGCCCTGAGCATCGTTAAAAGATCAGTGTCCGTCATGTCTGCCTCCTACTGTCAGTTATCAGCCGTTGCCGCCTTCACCTTCTGTTGTGGTCGTCTCGGCTGCCGTGTTGGCCGTATCCGGAGCGAAGCTGATGCCGCTCGTTGTCGGAGCGGAGCTTGTGATAGAGCATACGCCGAAAGCTTCAGCAATGACCGGCTTGCCGTCATATCTTGCAGTGCCTTTAAATACGGTCTGATCCTCAATGAATCTGTAATGCTCGGACTGTCCGAGCTTCGTGCCGGCACGCTCGACAAGGAGATATGCCTCGCCGTAACCGAATACGATGTCGCCATCCGGGATAAAGTCGAGTTCGATGATCTCGCCGCCGACTACAGGCATAGTGTCATTGATGCCGGCCACGATCGCTGCATTCATATTCTTGTCCATAGACTGGATGAGCAGATCGGTGTGCGTGTTCTGATTCATCAGCCAGAAGATTCCGCCGTTGAAGTAATCATTCTTGATCACTTTCTTGCGGCCTGCAAGCTCGCGGAACAGTGCGATACCGGAAGCACCTGCGCCGGCCAGTACATGAGAGCTGTGCAGGTCTGCCCATGTTCTTTCTGTAGCGCCGTAGTTCGCCGGAGCAGAAGTCTGTGCGAGTCTTGTGACGATACCGAGCGGCATCTTTGTGCCTGTGCCGTATACAATAGCCTTGTCCAGGGCTTTCGCGATCGCGATTCCAAGGCATGTCAGAAGCTCATTTGCAAGATTAAGATCAGAATCCTCAAGCACTGCGTTGCAGACCGCGAAGAATCCGCCGACTTTGTAACCGTCAACCTCAGTGTTATTGAATCCAAGGGAAAGCTCGTTCAGCGTTGCACACATCTCTGTCCATACGCCTTCCGGGATTGTTCCCATAACGTTCATACGGGCCGTGCCGGTCACTCTGCGGAGCGTGACCTTTCCGATCAGCTTACTGTTCGCCTCAACGATCTGTCTCAGCATCGGAAGCATAACCTGCGGGATTGTAAGGCCGACATTGGTCAGCGCTCTCTTGAACTCGATGCACTCGCGTGTACGCTTAAGGAATGTCTGGACATCATCCCTCTTGATCAGTGCGCTTCTTTTCTCTTCGGTCAGTGCGTAAAGCCCGACTCTCTTTGTCATTTCAGACATAGCGAAACCGCTCCTTTCTTCTGTTTCTTCTGCTTTCTCTTCCGGATCCGCATTACCCTGCGGTTCTGCCGGCGTGGTTTCATTGTTCTCTTCAATTTCTCCGAGCTCTTTTTCGAGGTTTTCAATTTCTCCCTCAAGCTCTCTGACCGCCTCAGCGTTCTCACGCTTTTCTGTTTCAAACTTCTCAATAGCCTCATCGACTACGGAGCGCTCTTCGTCGGTCTTTGCTTCCTCGATAGCTTTCTCGAGTTCTGCTTCGCGCTGTGCGAAATCGACCTTCTTCAGCTCCTCAAGCGCGCTGCGCTTGTCCTCGATGCGCTTCCTAAGCATCAATACCCTGAGTGCCATGGGCTACCTCCTTCAATTTCTTTCTTTTTTCTTCCCGCCAGACATCGGCTTTACGCTTTTCAATATCCGCAATGTCTGCTTTTCTGGCAGATATTGCAGTCTCTTCGTAGGCGGGAAATGTGCAAACAGAAACTTCAAAAAGCTTTACTTTCTTGATTGTCCAATGATGCGTCCCGTCCTCGCGTTCTTCGTGTTCTTCGTCTAAGATATTGAAGCCAATAGAACACTGCGAAACATCTCCCCGTTCAACTCTTGCCCAACAATTCATGGCCTCGCTGTCTTTCGGATTGACAGCTATATCACCATACAGCCCGTGATTATCTTCGCGGAGTTCGAGTGTGTCGGCGATTGTTCTTCCGAGGACGATCCTCGTATCATGGTCTACAAGGGCCCTTACATCCGAATGCAATTCCTCGGTGAACGCGCCCGGAGCAAAGGACTCAGTGCAGCCCTTGAATATTTCATAGTTGCTATTAAAAACGGAGAAATATCCCGAAATATGGGGAGTATCGCCGTCTTTTCTTGTTTTGAAGTCAGACATGCATGTCCTGACCTGCCTGATGTCTCTATTCATCATCTTTACCTCCCTGAACAAGCTTTTTTTGCTTTCCAATCTTATCGACCGGGATGTAATTCTCTAAGATTCTCGGTTTATCGAGGCCTTTCAGCGGACTCATGCCGAGCTTGTCACGCACTTCGTTGCCGGTGATGATGCCGCGATCGGACAGGCCACCGTAAACATCTGCGATCTGCTCGATATTCCAGTCCATGAGCGATGTGGTGTTGAATCGGAAGTACCATTTTGGCGACAGGATGAGCTTTCTTGTGAATTCCTGCTCAATTCCGCGGCAGAGTGTTCCAATCGTGTTATTTATAAAAGAGTTCCATTCGTTCTGGTCGTATTTCCCGACGCCCAAAAGGAAAGCGGGAATACCGAATAGCGCCGCAACTGCTCTTTTATCGATTTCGACCGTGTCATTAATGGCAAGCTCCGACAGTGAAAGCGGTCTGATTTCCTTAACATCGATCAGATCTGCGGGGATGACCCACGGCTGACCGTCTTCAGCTGTTTCAAGATATTCCTCGATCAGCTTTTGCCGTCCCTGCTTGCTCGAAAAATCATCCGCAAGACCGTCGACCTTCACAACAAGCGGAGGTTTGTATTTTGAAGACATGAAAGCATTCTCTGTCTTCCGCGCCTGCGTAAGATTAGCCAGGATATCTTTAATCACCACTCTGACGCCGTCGCCGAGCCACGGATATTCATCGTCCGGCATCCATACACAGTGGATTAGGTCGTCAGCTTTGTACTTTCGGCCATCGATCAGCACATAATAGCCGTATCCTTCCGGATAGAAGCTCACACGGTACGGCTGTATCGGTTCCAGATCGTCAATAAGACCGCCTTTTGTCCTGACCCTGACAACGCTGTTCCCATCACCGCCGAGGAGCATATTTTTGACGACCGCGGAGATAAATGTCTTCCGCGTCATGTACCTGTTCGGATTGATGTCGACTTTACGTGACAATTCGTTCACGATCCGCGTGTCACCGTTGGCTGTATTTGCCATGAGGTGAATCGTCATGCTCGATACCAAGTCAGCTATCCTCGTGACAGCGGTCACGACTTCCGGATTCTTGCTAAGCTTCGTGTATCCGTCCAGACAGAGCAGGTCATAGGCCTTCGGATCGCTAAGCAGGATTGTCGCCCTGGTGGATCCGGCCGTAGTCGTGCCGCTCCGCACAGTCTTTTTTCTTTTTCTGGCCATTAGTTCACTCCTTCCACCAGTTCGCCGTCTTGGCGTTCTTGTCAACATTCTCTAAATATCTGACGCATGCAAAGACAGAGGCGTCAAAAATATCGATTCGATAAGTCTGCTGAATTTTCTCGTACATGATCATATCGTCAGTTTTCTCTACGGCCCTGACGTTCTCAACACAGTACTCATAAGGTTCGGCGTGCAGGTAATACAGCTTCCCATCTTTCGCCATCTTCTCAATATGGCGGAATCCCTCAGACTTCACGTAATAGTACTGAGGCTGGTCTATGACCTTGAAGCCTGCATTCTTCATTAATCGGATGTATTCGCGTCCGAATTTCCGGTCATGTCCGACCTGTGCGATCTTGAAGCCGCGCTGCTTCATCTCGATAAACCACTTGACCACATCGGAGTATTCTGTTGTCGGCGTGTTGCACATAGTCAACCAGCCGTCGTCTTGCCAGCCGAACAGCGGGATATTGTCTTTCTCCGCTTTCTCATGTGCTGCCACGACAGGGAACCAGCAATGAGGGATGATAATATTGACGCCTTTATACTCCCCGTAGAGCACGGCCGCTGTCAGGTCGTGCATCTTAGATAGGTCAGCTCCGCCGAACCACTTGATAGGCAGCCGGGCAAGCTCCTCAAGCGTCCAATCATACCCAGCGTCCGACCTTCTGAATTCTGCGATATTGAAATATGCTTTGATCGCGTTTGTGAACACGTTCAGGGACTTCGCAAAGAAGTCCTTCCTCTGCTGCGGGTCGTTCTGGGCCTGCAAGCTGTCGTTAAGGATCTCCTGCGGCCTGATCGTGACGCCGTAACTCGGATTTGCCTGCTCGTGTACGACAGGATTCGTGTAGTCTATATTTCCGTTCTCGTCCGGATTCGCACAGCAAATGAATACGAAATACTGTTCGTCTTTGATTGTTCCGTCAAGAATGCTCCGGCAGTACTTCAATCTCTGGCCGAGGAATCCATTCGCATCGTCGCCGGCTGTCGAGATTCCGATCATGAGTTTATTCGTGTAGGCTTTCATCGCCTCTTTGAACAGGTTGTACTGCTTCGGAGATTTGAACGCGTGGATCTCGTCACAGATTGCAATATTGCAGTTAAGTGAATCCTGCGTATCCGGATTCGCTGCGAGTGCGCGTATAAAAAAAGAGCCATCCGGAAGCGTCGCTTCCATGGAGTGCTCATTATTGTTGTCTATAATATGGACATGTCCGCCGTCTTTGTCGTCCTCTTTCATGTGCTTGACATTGTAGACGAGGAAATTGAACGTTTCCAAGCTCTGCATGAGGGCCGCGGAGGATACGTATGTCTTCGCTCCGGATCGGCGATACCAGAGGGACAGCGCCCAGGCGAGCGCCGCGGCGAACGATGTTTTTACATTTTTTCGAGGTATAAAAATAAGCGCTTCATGGAAGCGCACGATTTCCGTACCGTTATGAAAGAATCCGAGAAGGTTATAGACTATGAAAATGTGAAAAGGCTGTAGCAAGAACGGTTTTCCGCGCATCGGAGTGCCGTCCAGAGCCTCACCCTGTTGGTGGCACAGTGTCCGCTCTATGATGTTAATTACAAACTCAGGTCCTTTTGGTCTGATCTCATAATCCGGATTTTCCAGGTCTCTGAAAAACCGTTCGACACACTGCTTTCTTTCGATGTTTGCGTTGATCCGGCCTGACCTGATGCCTTCCGCATAGTCAAGTGCTACCTTCCAGTGCTTACCATTAACTTGCTTCAATCGCCTTCAGCGCTTCCACCAGGGCGCTGCCTTTCTCTTCTCCCTGCTTTCCGCCGGTCATCTTCTTATAGGCCGCGGGTGTTAACCCGAGCTCTTTCCAGTACGCAAGCGCCTGTGTGTTAAGATCCATCCACATGACAAGCTTGGGATTTTTGACCGTGTTTGTGGCGCCGATTTTGTTGGTGTATTCAATGACCGGGACAGCTCCGTCCTCAACGTACTGCTCAAAACAGACGTCCCGCTGCTCAAGGATATCCGACAAAGTCCGGACAAGCGAGTCATACTGCTTCGGGTCAATGTTCACCTGCCGGAGGTATTTCGATATTTTGTTTTTCCACTTTTTTGCCTCCACGGGCTTACCCCCTTTTCCCTAAATCTTGTCAGAGTTGGAAACATTCACCCAGCCCAGCAGGCCGAGCCCCGAATACGCGTTCGGATGGGGGCGGGGTCTGCGGCATTTCTCAATCAAAATTTTTCGCGATTTTTCGAGTGCCAGCCCCGCGATCGCTTACCTTTTCGTATTTCTTCCGCGCCGTCCGCCCCTTCTCCGGATGCCGTGCGTTGTGACACGCATGGCAAAGACTAACTAAGTTGTCATTATCGTAAGCAAGCTCCGGATACTCGTCCAGATGTTTGATGTGATGGACTTCTGTAGCCTCTCGCATCCGTCCGTATCTCTTGCAGTCCTGGCACTGATACTTGTCACGCTTAAGGATTGCCTTGCGCTTGCGTTTCCATTTAGTCGTTAAATAAAAAGGATTTGATTCATACTGCATAATAAATACTATCAAGCAAAAGAAGCAGATCGTTTGATCTGCTTCTCTCACGGAAAGGATCCGCCTGAGCGGATTCGAACACAGTATCATATTACTGCAGACCATGCGGACACGGACGGACAAGATTACGAATCTAAGAATCTTTCTACCTTCTTCCGGACCGACTCGCCTGTGTACATCCCGCCTCGTCTGTTCAGTCTGTTGGCAAGCTGCTGCCATGTCGGGCAACGGATAGGAGTACACAGTTCACGAAGTATTTGACGCATCTCGCTGTCCTCAATATTACAGATGAATTCCTCCACCTCATACATCTGTTTACGTATCCGTTCCGCTAATGCCTCGTTGAGTATCTTCGAGTTAATACGCTGGCGCTTCAGTTCCTGGTATCTCTTGTCAGGGAATCCGGTAATCGTTACCGTGCCGAGTGGCTTGCCGCCTCTCTTTCCTTTGGTCACCACATCCGCTGCAACCGCTCCGCTTTCCATTGATTCTATTTCTCTATCAAGCCGCTGGATCCTCGAGATCACCTGCTCGAGCTCCCGCCTCAGCGTGCAGTAATTTTTAATAGCCTTCTTGTCCACGCTGTTATCTCCCCGTTGTTATGTGTCGGTCTGCATGATACTCATTATACCATACAGACATCCCGACACGATCATAATGTTTCAGGCGGATTCGGTACAGGACGCCAGGCTATCACTCTGTTATCGATGTATGATATCTCCTCTATCTCGCGGTTGTAAGCGAACCATCCGGCCGGAGACAGGTCCCCGTCTAATTCCCAGTCATCCCATGAAAACATTGACTTAGATACCGGTACGCTTCCGTCTTCGTATACTGCCCGGCATGTGTACCGTCCCAGTTTATTATCAGCCATTACCGAAGGATCTTCGCACAGAACAATGACCTCTTCCTCTGCTCTCGGTGTCAGCTCATCAGCGCGGCACCACTGGCTTTCATCGGATTCCTTCAATCTCTTCGTGAGCCTGAGTATCTCATCGTTCAGGCGCTCGGCAACTATCGCTTTCGTTGCCTCCGCATAATCAAGCTCCTTCAAGATATCCGCGTATTTAAAGAACATCGCCGCTAAAGCGACCGCCAGAGCAATAATGATCAGGCTATATACTTCGTTAAACAATTACTCCTCCTTTCTCCGGCCGCCCTAATGCGTGAGAGTTGCGAGCGGCCGGCAAGCATGTTATTGGCATTAAGCTTAGGAATAAGCTCATTAACTTTTAAACATCACCCTTCGCCCGGTGCAGGCTGTGCTCCGCGTCGAATCCTTCCGGATATCTTGCGCGGAGCTTATTGATGTTGATCAGTGCAATATCTCCCAGGTTCCAGTGCATTGCACTGCAATACTCTGAAATAAACCAAAGAAGATCACCAAGTTCTATTGCAGCATGCTCCTCGTCGAATACATGCCCCTGGTATTTCTTCTGGTAGAGCGCGAACAATTCGCCGAGCTCTGACACCATTCCGCTGAGCGCGTGATTGATCGTGTCTTCTTTCGTTATGTCGTCGCGTATGGTCCGCGCCGCGAGTTTCTGGTATTCTCGCAACGTCAGATCTAGACCGCTTCCTTCAATCGGGCTGCGCGTGCAGCCGAATCCGTCATAATAATCGCAACCACTCTTGCACGGATTATTCTGTTTCAATCCCATCTGTCCCACCTGTATCTTGCTTCGCTGTTAATGTCTGTTGTCCTTACGGTCATGAGCTCATAGCCCAGCTCATTGAATCTGCCGCTTGTTTCCGCGATCAGCTTGTTAAGCTCTTTAGGCAGATATCTCGTCTCACGTCTTGCGACGTTCCGTATGGCCTGCTCTGCCGTAGGATCCTTATATCCTTCGCGGTTCATTATTCATCTCCTTCGGGTTTTCCCCATCCGTACTTTTTTCTCCAGTTTATGACGGTCTGTGCGGATTTGCGTATAACCATCGATATCTTAGAGGCAGGGTATCCTTCACGCGTCATTTCTTCCGCAATCTTCTGACATTCCAGATTGCTGAGCGCTTTTCCCATGTACTCTTCCCATCTCCCGAACGGATGATAGTCTTTTGATTTCTTTATCCCCGTCCACGGAGTGGCCAATATTATATCGTCGGGAATCTGCACGGCTGCTTTCTCATCGGCGGCCTCGTCAGGATCCGCGGCTTCCTGTACGATATCTTGATTGTCTTCCGGAGCTGGTCCACATTCCTCGACATCGCAGGTCTCTGTGCTTCCGTCTTCTTTCTCACATTCTTCATGGTCTTTCTCCTTAGGAACGAAAATATTCTTTGTAATGTAAATATCATCTTCCGGAATATCTGCCATCCAGACAACTCCGCCGCAATGATCGAATATATCTCTAAGGAATTGCTGGATTGTTACAGGTCTCGCGTGCTCCCAATCATCTGCTCCGACAACTCCCTTGATGTTGTAATTCGTTGTCAGCAGTTCAATTATATTTTCTGTCGGAATAATCTTCATGTTCGCCTCTTCAGAAAATCAAATATATCCATTTGCCCAGGCAGCTGATCAGCGTCGACCGCTGCCGCGCGCGTCTCATTCTTCCGCCGCTTCGTTTTCGTAGCGCGCTCATCTCTCGCCGGCGCTTTGGGTTCCATGTCCCATTCCGGAGGACGTGACTTGTATTTGATTCCGTAGCTCCGCGTCCACCCGAGCACATCCTTGATAATGCGGCTTACCTCTTCTGCGCTTTCTTTTTCCGGGTCCACTAATACAGTGACAACGCCCGTCTCATCCGGCCGTGCTTCATATCCCCGCTGCCTCAGCTCTTCAAGAAGCTCTTTTGAATCGTGCATGCTTCACTCCCTTTCTGAACTCCTGCGCGTTCCTGCGCCGGCAGTACCTTTCGCACTCCCAGCTCCGCCAGAACATCCTGTCTGCATTAACAAAATCCTGAGGGATAAGAAGATCGTGTTCCGCTGCCTGGAACGTGCCGTCAAACTGCACATCTGTGATTGTCAGCTTCCCGACGCTGTACCGGAACCCCGGAAGCTCTCTGAAGTTATACATCGCATAAAACAAAGTCTTACCGACATCACATTTTCTAATCATCGTTTTCCCCTTCTCCATCAATGGTATTTTTAATAGCTTCCCAATTCTGAACGATAATCATTGCGATTCGGAAGCTGTCCTTCATCGGTACTCCGCATGTATCACGCAGATAAGTATTGAGCTTCCCTACTTTCTTCATCTGGTCTCTGTCCAATGTTCCGTCTGCGTTCATTCTGTCTCTCCTTCCTGCTCTCTCTTCCACTCATTGAGCATTACAAGCATGATGTTTGCTGTCAGACCGCCG
>OCVV010001074.1_pt1 | contig 19818 bp, 19 predicted proteins | sample 1539721 | NCBI WGS metagenome assembly OCVV01 (sample SAMN02144230, study PRJEB22623) | gut metagenome | biome: sheep rumen | host: Ovis aries | place: New Zealand
CCCCGTCTTCTATGTGTTCGGGATTCTGGTAGAGGCCCGCCGCGGCCCCTGACCTGCCGTCATAGGATCCGATCGACCAGTAGGTCCTGACGGGGAAAGAAGTCTCCTTGGTGTACTGAAAGCCTTTCCACTCATCATAGCGCTGACCGTCCGGGGGGAGGTCCGGTCCCTGGATCACAATGCCGGAGGCATCCTCTTCCCCGCTTTCGGACAGATCGCTGCCGAAGAAAAGGCTTCCGTCCCTATTTTCTCTCCCTGAAGCCTGCCCGGAGCCATCTCCCCGGTCCCGGCTGCCGCCGTCAGCATCCTCAGCGTTCTCGGTCCTCTCCGGGGGATCGAGGGGAGAACCGGAATGTCTGCACCCGGTCAGGAGGATGGCTGCCGACAGAAAGCCCAGCAGGATCATTCTCATAGTTCTGTTTTTCTTTACCATAGCGTACCGTCTCCATATCCGCTCGTGTTTCCGCCCTCGATGTAGCGGAAACCATTTCCCTCCGATGAGCTGTTTCCGTTCTCCAGATCCTTTTTCTGCCGGCTGAGCTGGTCTTTGAGTTCATCCTGGCGCGCCTGCTCCTGCTGTTTCTGTTGGCTGGATCTGTGATCGTCCGACCTGTCGCTGTCCTGCTGCTGATCCTTGTCATCCTGCTCCTGCGGATCACTTTTCTTTTTCTGGTCTTCGCCAGACCCGGACTGGTCCTGAAGCTTTTTCAGCATATCGTCGATATCATGTTTTAAGCGGTCGGCATCTGCAAAGTGGCCCTCATCGGTGTCTGCGGACTCGCTCGCACATTCGTGGACGGTCAGGACCGATCTGGCATTTACCAGGGTATTGACCGCTTCCGAGACAGCATCCTGATCCGAGAGATTCATGTCTTCAAAATTGATGGTATGACACATGGTCAGAGCCAGATTGACGCGGATCATGCACTCCTCGTCCCGGGCGGGCGGATTGGATCTGAGCGCCTGCTGATAATAAGTGATTGCCTTCTCATAATCCCCCAGCTGGTATTCGATATTTCCCATGTTATAGGGCACGACATAGTTCTGGCCCAGGCGGAGGGGCGAAAGAGCGCTCTCCGGCAGTCTGGAATAGCTTCCCTTCTCATAGTTTTTCAGAAAAGCAAAGTTGACGATATTTCTGGCCAGAAAGAGCAGGCCCAGGACTGCGATCAGGCAGCAGAGCAGATCCAGAAGGATATGCAGGAGCCGGAAGGCTCTGACATGATCGGGCATTTTGGAATCCATCAGGCCACACCTCCTCTGTAGATCGTCAAATACAGCCAGATGAGAAGCAGTAGTTCAACGAATCCGGAAAAGTAAAAATACGTGTCTTCATAACCGTCCCGGTCGCCGTCTGAAAAGGCGACATTTTTGCTGAGCAGGCGGATGGAATACAGTCTCGTCCCCAGAGAGGATCCGTTGAGCCCCTTATGGGAGAAGTAATCATCGGTCGCGTCGATGTAGGTCAGATCCAGATCATCTGCCATCTTCTGCAGGGACTCCGCATCCATACAGGACAGAGCATACTCTCCGGTGGAGTTGTTTTTGATAAAGCCCCTGCCGGGATACTCCATCCTGCCGCCGTCCTTTGTTCCGTAGCCGAGCACGGCACCCTCACTGATCATACTCTGCAGTTCATGAAAACTCCTGAGCTTTGATCCGTCGGTGGTCTCGCCGTCGCTGAATACAAATACGACGGTCCTGCGGTTTCCCGCCTTTCTGCCGGCAGACTGCAGGGTCGCGTCGAGTGCCTCAAAGGCAGTGTTGAGAGAGGACCCCCGCGCTGTCGAGTAAGCGGGCGGATCGAGTTCGTCGACCATGTCGCTGACGGCTTCGATGTCCTGGGTGAAGGGTGTCAGGATCTCCGCGCCGTTGTCGAAGCGGATCAGCGAGAAGCTGCTGCCGGGCAGAGCGTTCATGATGGCGTGGATATCCTTTTTTACCCCGTCCATGCGGGTCCCGGAGCCGTGGTCCTGTGCCCACATGCTGATCGTCGTATCGACGACAAGGGCCACGTCCAGGTTGCCGGTCATGATCTCCGCAGACGGGCTCAGATACATGGGGCGGATCCCGATCACCACCAGGGAGGCCGCCATGGCGGCCAGCAGGACTGCGGCTGTCAGCTTGCGCGGCAGCTGTCCCTTGCGGATGCCTCTGCGCAGGACAAAAAAGGCCGTGACTGCCAGAAGGATGACAAATCCTGCGATGAGGACACAGAACCAGAAAAAGGGCGTATCCCTGTCGATGGAGGCGGTCCGTGTTTTGGTGTTCTGTTTCTCCCTGGACGCGATCTGTTCCAGGATATCCTCAGCCGTGAGCGATGAGCCCGATTCATAGAAGCTTCCGCCGGTCAGCTCCACCGCGGCCTTCATCCGGGCCTTTTCATCTGCGGAACCGGCTCCTTCTGGATCGCCGGCGCCCTCTGTATTGCCGGAGGAGTCTTTTTTACCGGCGGAGTCCGTCTGGTCCTGACCGCCGGCAGCGTCCGCCTGAGAAACGGCTCCAGAACCGGCATTTGAACCGTCTTTTTCTCCCTGATCTCTCTGAGCGGTATTGCCGGAACCGGGATAGATTCCGAAGACAGTGACCTTGTCGGATTTGCACATCTGCGCGGCTTCTTCCAGTGTCGCGAGCGGCTCATCCAGAAGCTCTTCCTTATTGTCTGTGAGGAAGATAATGATCCTTGTCCTGTCTTCCTTTGTCAGTTCCGGGAAGCTGAAGAGACAGGAAGCCAGGCCTTCCCCGACGGCACTCGTGCCTTTTACTTCATAGCCTGCCGTGATTCCCTGGTCAAAGGAGGCCAGGATCCTGTTCAGTTCCTGGTAGCGGGCGCGCTCGGACTCGGGAATATCGTAGACCGAGTCGTATTTGTTGACATAGGAGACCGTAAATTCCTGTTCGGCCTCCAGATACTCTGCAAGCTCTTTGAGTCGTCCCTGCACGAAATCGTAGTCGTCCGTCACCGGAACGTAGCGCACGCTGGAGGTGTTGAAAACAGAGATCCCGATCCGGTCTCCGTCGAGTCCCTCCACAGTCCTGCCGAATTCCTCCACCAGGTCCCTGACCCCCGCGTAGTTTGAGGACGACAGATCGATACAGAGAAAAATATCCCTGCGGCTGACCGTGTCCTTTCGCATTTCCTCTTTGTAGGGCCTGGCCGTCAGGAAGAGGGCGGCGATGAGAGAGAGGAGAATACCCGTCATGGTAAGGATCCTGAAAACCCTCGCCTCAAAGAGCTTTCTCTTATAGAGGGGATGCGCCTTCAGGCGGCCGGTATTTGCCGCCCTCAGACCCGCCTTTCTCCTGTGCCTTTTTTTCATCGTCCATGCGATGAGACAGACGAGAGCGATCAGGATTCCTCCGATCAGGAGCGTGCCGGGATAACGATAATTTACTCCCATTTTATGATCAGCTCCTTGCCTTTTTCGATTGCGAGTTTTGCATCTGCTTCGGAGTAAAATGCAAACTCAGGTTCATAGTACTGTCTGACAAGTTCTGCCAGCTCAGGTCTGCCCAGCCTGGTCAGCTCCAGATAGACCATGGTATCTGTCCGCCATCCCGTCACTGCATGGACGAAAGAGCGCACTTCCCTGCTCATACGCTGGCAGACCTCCCTCGTGTCGATCTGACCTTTTCCGAAGTCGGCTTCGACCTGGTCGATTCGCTGCAGGTATTTTTTGCGGTATCGGGAAATTGCTTTCCGTTTCCACAGGGCGGGATAGCTGCTGCCTGCTCTGTTCAGGATCCTGCCGGCCGCAAAACGGATCAGGACCGCGAGCAGGATGAGGCCTGCTCCGACCAGGTACCAGCGGCCGGAAAAGGCAAAAGGAGATTCCAGTCCGACTGAATATTTCATAGGATAGTCCCCCTTCTTCTTCCGAAAAGCCAGATCAGTGCATCTATGATTTCCGACTCCCGCGATATTTTTTTGAAAAAAATACGGTTCGGCGTCAGAGCTCTCTCGGCAGACTGCTCCATCTGCTCCCGGATCTGCTGCTCCTGCCTGCGAAGGTCCTCGCAGATGGCCAGGAAGGGATCCGCGAAGGCGCCGGCCTCCAGGTCGTAGGCGTTTTCGTCTGTCAGACTTGCGTCCTCGATGCAGAAAATATAGACATCGTTGTAATAGATCAGCCTCCTGATCAGCCCCTCATCCAGCTGGGCCAGCCCTTCCGCGTCCGTAATGAGGATCATGACCATGTGGCGCACAAAGGAAGAGGCCGTTTTAAAGAGTGTTTCGCCGAAACTTTGGGACGGCTCGCCGTTCTCGATGGCATTTTTGTAACTGTAGAGCAGTTCCTCCAGATGCCCCGGACCCGACAGGAAAGGGGTGATCCTGTTTCCGTCCCGGTCACAGCAGGAGAGGGCATAGTTGACCCCCTGCTTGCCGAAAAGATAGGCCGCAATACCGAAGGCCATCAGGGCAATCTGCTCCTTGGATTCTCCCGCCGGCGTATCGCCTGTCATTTTGAGGCCGGTGTCGCCGACAAAGAGCACGTTGTGCCTGCGTTCGGCGAAATACCTGCGGATCAGGGTCTTGCCCGCCCTGGACGAAGACTTCCAGTCAATCATATTGACGTCGTCCCCGAACCGGTACTCCCGCAGGTCATCGAAATCCAGACTACGCCCGTGCTGCAGCGAATGAAAGTCTCCGTCCAGCAGATCGGAGGTCTTTCTCTTTGTATAGAGGGCGGCAATTTTCCGCACCCTGTCCAGATAGTCAAACTTTAAATCGATTTGCATGTCCCGCTCCACTTGCCTGTGTCCGACTGCGCATCCATCAGGGTGCCGGTACGGCATTGACGATTCCGTCAATGATCTCTTCAACGGATACATTGTCCACGACTGCGGCGTAGTTGAGGCCGATTCTGTGCCGCAGCACCTGGTGGCGCAGCTGCTTGACATCATCCGGCGACACATAGGTCCGCCCGTGCATCAGAGCCGAGGCCTTTGCGATCCTGAGAAAGTTGATGGCTGCCCTGGGGCTGGCTCCGATCCGGATATAGGCTGCCTTCTCTTTCGGAAGGTACTTCTCCGGGGTTCTCGTCGCGCTGACAATGTCCGCTATATACCTCTTGACAGCCTGGTCCACATAGACCTGCTCCGCAATGCTCTGCAGCCGGTCCACATCCCGGAGAGACAGAACCGCAGGCTCCTTTTTTTCAATGGCACCGCTTTCGATCCTGTTGAGGATCTCGATCTCCTCGTCCACGGTGGGGTAGGTGATCTTTTCCTTGATCATAAAACGGTCCGTCTGTGCCTCCGAGAGCGGATAAGTGCCCTCCTGCTCAATGGGGTTCTGCGTCGCGATCACGATGAAGACGTCCTGGGGCATGCGGTAGGTCGTACCGCCGATGGTGACCTGCCTCTCCTGCATGGCCTCCAGCATGGCACTCTGGGTCTTGGCGCTCGAGCGGTTTACCTCATCGAGAAGAACAAAATTCGCGAAGACCGGTCCGAACATGGTCTCGAATTTGCCCGTGTGCTGATGGTAGATCTGTGTGCCGATAATATCGCTGGGCAGAAGATCCGGCGTGCACTGAATACGCGAAAACCTTCCGTGCACCGCATCCGCGATCGCCTTGGCCGCTGTCGTCTTTGCCAGTCCCGGCACGGACTCAATGAGAACATGACCGTCGGCTATGACAGACGCCACAAGAGAAAATTTGAGCTTTTCCTGGCCGACGACCCTTCTGGAAAAATAGCCGGCCAGCTTCTCGATTACTTCCTGTGAAAAGTTGAAATCATTTTCCGAAATGACACTGTGCTCATCCTTCATTTCCGTCTCCTATGCTTCCTTTTTTATGTCTCCCTCACTGCCGGGCAGGCCCCGGCCGGAAGGAGAGGAAAGTTTCATCTCTTACAAGGCTATCACTAAATTGTGAACAACTTGTTTTATGCATATGATTTTTTATTTCACAATCATTTTTACCCTTCCTGCCATGCCGGAACACGTCAGTGCGCAGGTATGGTCACAGGGAACTTCGCGAGGACGATTTCCCATTGTCATCACAGGATGTTTTGCCATTGCCTGCGAAAACAGTTCATTTTATAATGAAAAAGCCGGAGTGATCCGGCAATTGACAATCGAATTTTACCGCGATGCCGGATCCGCAGGCAGGACTGATCATCTGTCAATGCCGTACCGGCAATATGCTGCAGTTAATGGAGGAAAGATGGATTATCAGAAGGACACATCTCTAAATGATCAAACTCTCAGCGATCAGGCACAGGGAGCTTCCCCGGAGGGCATTTCGCATCCTGCCAGGCAGGGGTCACTTTCGGAGGAAAGCCCCTACAGGACCGGTCAGGGATCATTGTCAAAGGAAAGCCCCTACAGGGCCGGCCAGGGATCATTATCAAAGGACAGCCCCTATGGATCCGGTCAGGGATCCCTTTCAGGGGACAGTCCCTATGGATCCGGCCAGGGATCGCTTTCAGGGGACAGTCCCTTTGGATCCGGCCGGGGATCGCTTTCAGGGGACATTCCCTCCGGGACCGGTCAGGGATCATTTTCGGAGGATATTCCCCGCGAACCGGCCGGGGATTCAATGACGGATGACTTTTCCCGAAGAGAGGATGGGAAGAAACAATCCGGCGGAAGGACACTGGCAGTCGCTGCACTTGCTGTACTTGTCGTCATTGCTCTTTTCCTGGTGGTTACGATCATAAGGCGTCCCTCTGTAAAGCACTATGATCAGATTTCCCCCTCTTCATCCGCCCGGAAAGAGACAGCTTCCGAAAATACCAATGGCAATGAAACGGGAGAAGCAGAGGAAACCGGAGAAGCAGAGGAAAACGGGCAAGCAGAGGAAAACGGGCAGGAGACAGAGGAGGAAACAATAGCAGAGGAGGCTGAACCCGCAGAGGAAGAACTGTCGGATGAGGCAGTTCCTGCAGATGAGAATCCGGCAGTACAGGAACCGGACGAAGAACAGAAAGAACTGGAGAAACGTTTTGAGCGGGCTTCACAGCTTGGTCCTGAAGATGCATTGACCGCTGATGATTATGTTTTTTATGGAGGGACAAGCGAACAATATTTTGACTATTCGGGAGGAATGGCAATTTCGTGTGAAGATCCGGAGGAAAAAGACGGTGGTGAAAACAGGACAGTCTCGGCGAGGGGGATTTCCCTTCAATCAACAAAGGAAGACGTTGAAAGGGCCTATGGTCCTCCCGCTGCATCCGGCCAGGTATCCGATCAATGCAAATTTTATTATATTATGCATGATTTTGAGGGAGAATATGACGAATCACTGAAGAAGACCGCTGACTGGCATCTGGGATTTGATTATTACGAATACTATTATGAGAGCGGGTGTATATCCTTTGACTTTGATGAGAACGGAGGCGTCGCGGCGATCGCAGTTGACAATAACAGCAGAATGTTCTGGTGAACAGGAAGCCGCGGTTGTGCTGCCGGAGCGGCGCGGATTGCATGATGCTTTACCGTTTTCGCACTCGCGTAAACACTTCATACACTTACGCAGTAAGTGATGCCGCCGCGGATGGGCGCTCCGACATCGCGAACGGGCGCCCCGACATGAAAGGTAAATATGAAAACAGCAAGGACCGCTGACGGTCAGAAAAATGTTATTGCACGTATTTTTTTCTATATTCTGGGCATCTGCACACTGGCGCTGGGCCTGACTCTGAGCACAAAAACAAAGCTCGGCGCCTCGGCCATCATAGCAGTTGCCTTCAGCATTTCAGAGATCAGCGGAATACAGCTGGGTGACGCGACTTTCCTTCTTTACTGCTTCTTCATAGCGGTAGAGATCGTGCTGCACCTTCTGCCCGGCAAAAGGACTCCCTCCGATAAAAGAAAGGCCCTGATCATAGATGTCCTGCAGCTGCCTTTCAGCGTTGTCTTTACGAGACTGCTGAACGTCTATGCAGCATGGATCCCGGTCCCGGAGCAACTTCCGGTCAGGATTGCGGTCCTGGTGCTGGCGATCGTACTGATCGGCGTCGGCGCAGCGCTCACACTGGATATGCGTCTGGTGGCAAGCCCCGGAGACGGGATCGTACAGGCAATTTCCGACAGGAGCGGGCTGGAGCTGGGTCTCACGAAAAACATCGTGGATGTCTGCTGCGTGGCCTTTACCTGCCTGTTGACACTGATCTGTGTCCATCACATCATCGGAATCGGCATCGGAACCCTGGCCGGAATGCTGGGAACCGGGCGGGTGATCGCAATTTTCAACAGGATGTTCGGCGCATATCTGATCCCTCTGGGAAAACGGGACTGATTTCTGCCGCACTATTTAGTTTCAACCGGGAGCATGATGATGGAGCAGGAAGAACGGGTTATTTTTCATGTGGATGTGAATTCGGCATTTTTGTCCTGGTCTGCCTTAAAGCGCCTGGAAGAGGATCCCGGATCCGTGGATCTGCGCACCATCCCCTCCGCAGTGGGCGGCGACGTCAAGACCCGCCACGGAGTCATTACGGCCAAATCCATTCCGGCAAAAAAATACGGCGTCCAGACGGGCGAGCCGGTTGTCAAGGCCCTGAAGAAATGCCCCCAGCTGGTCCTGGTCCCGTCGGATTTTGAGACCTATCGAAAATATTCCCATGCCATGATGGAAATCCTGGCCAGGTACACACCGCTCCTGCAGCAGATGTCCATCGATGAGGCCTTTCTCGACCTCACAGAGCGGATCCCGCCTGAAGACCGGGAAGGAGCTCTGCAGCTGGCCCGGCAGATCAGGAATACAGTCAGAGAAGAGCTTGGCTTTACGGTCAATGTGGGAATCTCGAACAATAAACTGCTCGCAAAGATGGCCAGCGACTTTCAGAAACCGGACCGGACCCACACCCTGTATCCGGAGGAAGTCCCTGCCAAAATGTGGCCGCTCCCCATCAATGACCTCTACGGGTGCGGAAAACAGACCGTCCAGAAGCTGCAGCTGGTCGGCATCAATACCATCGGAGAAGCCGCGGCAGCAGACCTGGAACTGCTGCAGACGGTCCTGGGAGAAAAGAGCGGCCTCCATATCCACAACAGCGCCAGGGGGATCAGCCGGTCAAAGGTGACCCCTGAGCGGGAACAGGCCAAGAGCGTCTCCAATGAGCGGACCCTGTCTGCAGACATAGACCGGGACAACTACCAGTCAGAGGGACTTCCCGTCATCCACAGACTGTCCGAGAAGGTGGCCGCAAGGCTGCAGAAAGCCGGCCTGGTGGGACAGACCGTCACCTTTCAGGTCAAATCCTCTGACTTCGACAGATATTCCCGGCAGACAACACTTTCCGGCACGACAGACCGCGCGGAGGAAATCGAGACAACCGCCCTTCATCTGGCGGATCATCTTCTGAATGGACCGGAAGGCCTTTTCGACAGAGGTCTCTCCATCAGGCTGATCGGAGTGGGAGTCTCCCGACTTACCGGCAAGCAGATGCAGCAGATGGACCTCTTTGCCTGGGCTGAACAAAACGAGCAGGAGGAGAACAGGCGAAAAGCGGAAGAAGAACTGGCCAGGCAGCAGGAAGCCGCCCGCCGGGAGGAAATCAAACGTCAGCAGCAGCTGTCCAGGCAGGCGGAAGAGCAGAGCAGGAAGGCGGAAGAGAAGCGCCGGGCTGCCAGAGTGCGACAGGAAAAACTGAATGCCATGATGGACCAGATCAACGGCAGGTTCGGCACCGGGACGGTGAAAAAGGGAGAATGAGTCACAGGGGACGGTTCCGATGAGTCACAGGGGACGGTTCTCTCTGACTCATTTTCCGGGGGAAAATGAGTCAAGGAAGAACCGTCCCCATTGACTCATCGAGAGAACCGTCCCCTGTGACTCATCGCGAGAACCGTCCCTAGTGTCCCAGTCCAGTGTCCCACCTGTTGTCCTACAGATTGTTCAGAAAAGCCTCATCTGCATATCGATCCAGCTTTTCTGCTTTGCCTCGTGGATCCTGTCTTCGGGACGGAGCTTACCGATCAGGAGCGGGGAGGAAGGATCGTGCAGGCGCATATTCCTGCGCACCGTCTCCCTGTCGGCATTGGCGTAGCAGTAGCGGCACAGATGTCCGCAGGTATTGTACTGGCCGATATCATTGGTGATGTAGCAGGCGCACTCTTTGCGGTTTCCGGGATTGGGCGGGAGGATCAGGTTCTGCCCGACTGCCTGTTCAAAGGTCTGCTGCGTCATGCAGCCCGAACAGTCTGCCCCGACGGTCGCCAGCCTCGGGTCCTCGCCGCAGGGCTTGATGATCATATCGTGCTTTGCCGCAATCTCCACAAAGGTTTTTGTCAGCTCCATCTGAATATCAAAAGGCACGCTCCGCACTTCGGGAAAGTTGCGGAGTACTTTTTCGTACAGGTCAATATAGCTGATCACACAGGTATGGGTATATCCTTCCAGCTTCCTGCACATGGCCGAAAAGGCTTCCACATGGCGCTGCACGGTCCAGCTGCTGTCGATGAAGACCGGATCGTAGCGCCAGCACATGCAGTCCGGGCCGACGTGTCCGCAGAGCCGGCAAAAGCTCTCTATCACCAGATCTTTATCCGGCACGTGCGGCTCAATATCTTTGCCGTAGGGCGTGATCGTCACAAACCAGTACTGACTGAAAGGCCTGAGCAGATCCATATGTTCCAGCATGGGTGCCGGATTCTTTGTACAGAAAACGATCAGGTCCACGACGGACGGGTCGATCCTGTATCTGGTCACAGAGACCGGATTAAAAGGATTGCGGACCATCACATACCCCTCCCGGATCCGGTTTGCCAGCCATTGGGAATAAAAAGCAGGGAGATCGGTTCGGTTTCCGGTCTGTAAAATCATCTGTGAACTCCTTTTCTGCACATATTTCGACTACAGTCATTCTTCGACTATGTATTCTCAATCACATCTTACAGATCGATCATATCTTACAGAAGTAATGTAATCTGTGAATCAGGATCAGCAATATTATAATCCGTGAATTGAGATTCTAAGAAAGATAATTCGTGAATCGGGCTTTTATTATACATCGAAAAAATAAAAACGAAAAAAAATAAAAATCAAAAAGTATTTTTTAAAAAGTAATTTTTTAAAAGAAATTGTCTGCTGCGGCCGGAAAAACGAACAATACATTATCCATATATTGACAAATGATGCCAGGGCCAATAAGATGTATCTGAAACTGATACAAGATATCTGCGCAAGATGTCTTTGCTGTGAGACGGCTCAAACATCCTGCGATCGTTTTTTTTCGCCGTTTTTTGGAGGGCAGGACTCAAAAAAAGTGCGGGAAGAAGCAGTACTGTGGAAAGGAGTTGTGCCATGTCATTTTCCGCAAAAGAGATGATGCAGAAAAGAAAAAGCGTCAGAACCTATGACGGCAGAGGGCTTCGCCAAAAAGACAAGGCTGCACTGGAGCAGTATATTCAGGCAGCATCGAATCCGTTTGATATTCCGGTGGAGTTCCGCCTGATCCGGGCCAAAGAGCACAAGCTCTCCAGTCCGGTGATCGTCGGGGAGAAATACTATATCGCCGCCAAACTTTCCAAATGCAAAAACTTCGAGATCGGCTATGGTTACAGTTTTGAAGCCATGTGCCTGTACGCAATGTCTCTGGGAATCGGAACCGTCATTCTCGCCGGAACCCTGAGCCGCCCCGCTTTTGAGAAGGCAATGGAAGTGAGCGGGGAGGAAGTCATGCCTGCCGCCACCCCGGTGGGATACCCTGCCCCCAGGCGCAGCGTCCGCGAGGGACTGATGAGAAAGGGCGTAAAGGCTGATGAAAGGATCCCCTTTGAGAAGCTCTTCTTCAAAGACTCCTTTGGAAACGGACTGTCAAAGGAAAATGCAGGCATTTTTTCTGACGCTCTGGAGATGGTTAGATGGGCTCCTTCCGCCGCCAACAAACAGCCCTGGCGTGTGGTTGTAACAGAGGACACTGTTCACTTCTACGAAGAGAAAACCCTGAAGGACAGCCCTCTTGGGGATGTCCAGAAGGTGGATATGGGGATCGCCCTGGCCCATTTTGATCTGGCCATGCAGGAAGACGGATATGAGGGACACTTTGCAGAAGCGGATCCCGGCCTCGAACTTCCTGCAAATGTACATTACATCATCTCTTACGAAAGGACTAAATGATGGACACACGGTTTTCCTCTGCCATACATACCCTGATCCTGATCGCAGGGGCGGAAAAACCGCTGACCTCTGACCGGATCGCAAAGAGCGTCGGCACCAATGCGAGCTATATCCGCAGGATCACCGGCCTCCTGAAAAAACAGGGGATCATCGGAAGCCGGCAGGGAGTCAGCGGCTTTACGCTCCTCGTGAAGCCCCGGGACCTGACCCTGTACAGGATCTACCAGGCGATCGCGGAGACAGAGCAGGTCCATGTTTTTGACCTGCACCAGAATCCCAATGACGAGTGTATTGTGGGCAGACATATCCGCCCGGTGCTGACCGATACCTTCCGGGAGATCGAAGAGAAAGCCGAGCAGGAACTGAAGAAGACGACCCTCCTGGACTGCATGCTCAAAATGAAGGCAGAGATAGAAAGAGGATGAAATCTCAGCCAGGCGGGGATACAGGATGGGACACAGGATGGGACATTGAATGGGACAGCCGGAACCGTCCCTCGTGTCCCACCCTGTGTCCCAGTCCCTCGTGTCCCGCCCAGCGACCCATCCGTACCATTCCCGGACTGCCCTATAATAAAAAAGGACAAACGAAATGAAAGACACTTTTGATATTCAATCTTATATGACAAAAGGCGTTGAGCGGGTTGTCAGCGATGCGCTGAAAGCAACTTTCAAGGACCCCAGAGAGAGCGCCTTTATGGTAAAGTTCGCTGCGGCCAGCAAAAAGGCGTCAAAAAAGCGGAGGGCAGCGGAGGATGCCGGAGAGCACATTCCCCCTTTCCTGATCGCCAGTATCACCAGCAAGTGCAATCTCCACTGCGCAGGCTGCTATTCCCGCTGCAACCATGAGACAGTGGACGCAGAACCTGTCAGCCAGCTCACCGGCCCTGAGTGGTTCAGGATCTTTGATGAGGCGGATGATCTCGGCATCAGCTTTATCCTGCTTGCAGGCGGTGAACCCATGCTGCGCAGGGAAATCATCGAAGCCGCCGGAAAGAAGCCGGGGATCCTGTTTCCCATCTTTACCAACGGCACCTATATGGACAAAAGCTATTTTGAGCTCTTTGACAAGTGCCGCAATCTCATACCCATCATGAGCATCGAAGGGGAAAAGGAGATCACCGATGCCCGCCGCGGAGCCGGGATCTATAACCGTCTGATCGCCAACATGGACGAGCTGCACAGGCGCAGTCTGATCTTCGGCGCTTCCGTAACTGTCACCACGCAGAACATCAGGGAGGTCTCCTCGGATGATTTCCTGAAAAAGCTTTCGGACCGGGGCTGCAAGGCAGTGATCTTCGTCGAATTTGTGCCTGTGACAGAGGACAGCAAAGAACTGGCACCCGGCGACAATGAGCGCGAGTACCTGCGGGGAGAAATCGCAAGGCTTCGCGAAGAGCACCCTGAAATGGTCTACATCTCCTTCCCGGGAGATGAGAAGAGCTCTGGCGGCTGTGTGGCTGCGGGGAGAGGCTTCTTCCACATCAATTCACACGGTGGCGCAGAGCCCTGTCCGTTTTCACCCTATTCGGATGTCAATGTGCGCAATACCTCCCTGCGGGATGCCATGCATTCTCCCCTCTTCACAGCTCTCAGGGACGGCAGCATCCTGATCGACGACCATGACGGAGGATGCGTTCTGTATGAAAAACGCGAGCTGGTAGAAAAACTGCTTGCGCAGACATGACTTCCCGCCTTTGGGATACCGGGGACCGGGACACGAGGGACGGTTCTGAACACACATCAGAACCGTCCCTTTTTATGACCCCTTTATGATCATTGACTCATTTTTTGTCTTTTTTATTACTTGCCTGCCAGACGGGTAAAGAAGCGCTCAGGGATCAGTTGTCAGGGGGGACGGTTCCTTTGACACTTTTAATTGACAGGAGAACGCTGTCAGGGGGACGGTTCCTTCGACACTTTTGAGTAAAAAAGTTGTCAGAGGAACCGTCCCTTTGACACTTTGACACTTAGAAATGCTGACAGACTTCAGAAATATCGTTATAATTGATAAAAAGAAATAATATCAGGACAACCAACGAAATCGTCGATGTAGAAACAGGAGGAATAATCATGATCTACGATTACACCATCACTACCGGCAAAGGCGAAGCCCTGAATCTTGCAGATTATAAAGGAAAGGTCATCATGGTCGTCAACACGGCGACAGGCTGCGGCTTCACACCGCAGTACGCACCTATAGAGCAGATGTATAAAGATTACCATGACAAGGGACTGGAAATTCTGGATATTCCCTGCAATCAGTTCGGCGGCCAGGCCCCCGGCTCGGATGATGAAATCCATGAATTCTGTACGATCCACTTCAACACCACATTTCCTCAGATGAAGAAATCAGATGTAAACGGCGCAAACGAGCTGCCTCTCTATACCTACCTGAAATCCCAGAAAGGATTCGAAGGATTTGGAGAACATCCCTTTAAGGAGCTCCTGGAGAAGATGTTCGCCGAGGCAGATCCCGAATGGGACAAAAAGCCCGATATCAAATGGAACTTCACCAAATTCATCATTGACCGCGAGGGTAATGTTGTTGCCCGCTTTGAGCCGACCGCGGATATGGCAGAGGTGGAAGCCTGCGTAAAGGCATTGCTGTAAAGTAGTCAGGTTGTCAGGGGGACGGTTCCTTTGACATTTGCTTTGATCTTTGAATTGACAGGGGGGCGGTTCCTTTGTCCGTTTTTGCCGGACGAAAGAACGGCCCCCTGCCTGGTTCTTTATTTCATCCTTACTACATGTGCACAAATCGGAGGAGACTATGATCAGAAACATTGCTGTCGTTGATGCGGAAAATCAGATCATTCGATTTAGTGAGGACCAGTGAGGCAGGCAGCCACAGTGCAATTTGGCATTATGAGTCTGGCCTGAACTCTACTTTCCATAGGTGGCACATGCAGGAACCCTGATCTACAATCTGTTCATGGAGGTAAAAAAATATGAACCAATATGTAACAGGTGCAGTGATCAGAGAACTGCGGGAAAAAAAGAAGATGACCCAGCTTCAGCTGGCGGAAAGGCTTGGGGTTAGCGACAAGACCGTTTCCAAATGGGAGACAGCAAAAGGATATCCGGATATCACGCTCCTGGAACCGATCGCAGAGGTATTTAAGATTTCGGTAACGGAACTGATTTCCGGCAATACCGTTCACAATGCGAACGTGGCCGCCAATATGCTGCGGTCAAAATTCTATGTCTGCCCGGTGTGCGGCAATGTCATACACAGTATGGGTGAGGCGGCAATTCAATGTCATGGGATTCTGCTCACACCATTGGAAGCAGAACCCGCAGATGAGCGGCACATGCTTTCCATCGAGCGGGTAGAAGATGAGTATTATGTACGGATCGATCACAGCATGACAAAGGAGCATTATATTTCCTTTGCGGCGGCGGCTTCTTCTGACCAAGTGCAGATGGTGAAACTCTACCCGGAAGGAAATGCGGAAGCAAGGTTCAAGATCAGGGGAGTCAGAAGGATCTTCTATTACTGTAACCGCGACGGCCTTTTTTCAAGATCATTGGGCAGGGATTCCCGGTGATTCAATCTCCGAGAATCTGACTGGAAAAACGGCAGGCTTGTCATGCCTGTGACTGTTCGAATGAATCATGCCATTGCGGACGGGTTTTTGATTGCAAATGTATTCCGACTTCTGGAGCAGGAAATAACATCGTTTACCGGACTGTGATTGACAGAGTCAGGTTTGCCGAATAGGCTTTAATTATGCGATGACACGATTCGTGTCATCGATGTGACAGCGCGATTCTTTCATTTTTCATCATCATCCATTAAATTCTATCTGACAATTCTATCTGACAATTCTATCAGACAAGAGGGTCAAAGAAAGGATGGAAGGATGATGAAGGATAAGAGAATGAAAAACAAGGGAAAAAGAGAACTGATGCCGGGACTTGTGCTTCTGGCAGGCTTCCTCGTGTGGACTGTACTGATCCGGCACATCGATGTGCAGACAGCCGGACCCGGGGGAACAGAGATCGGGTTTGCTTCTTTCAATGTGTGGTTCCATCGATTGACGGGTGTACACATGTTGATCTATACAATTACAGATTGGCTTGGCCTCGTTCCGATCTTCATATGTATGGGCTTTGGGCTTCTGGGCCTTGTCCAGTGGATAAAACGGAGAAGCCTGCTGAGAGTTGATCCCGATATCCTGCTGTTAGGAGTCTATTATCTGGTGGTCATTTTTGGATATCTGCTGTTCGAGATGGTACCGATCAATTACAGACCGATCCTGATAGAAGGATACCTGGAAGCGTCTTATCCGTCTTCGACCACGCTTCTGGTTTTGAGCGTGATGCCGACCTTGAAATTTCAGGCTGATCGAAGAGTCATGAGCGCAGTTCTCCGTAAGTCAATAACCATTTTTGTAATAGTGTTTTCAGTATTCATGGTGATCGGCAGGCTGATCTCAGGTGTCCACTGGGCAACAGATATCATAGGCTCTGTTTTACTAAGTTCCGGTCTGTTTATGATCTATCGTTTTATGGCAGAATATTTTGATTTTGAGAAACCGAACCCTAAGCCGGAGGCGCCAGATGGAGTTCAATGAAAAATTACAGGAATTGCGAAAGAGCAGGTCAATGACGCAGGAGGAACTTGCCGAAGCCCTGTTTGTTTCAAGAACGGCGATTTCAAAGTGGGAGTCCGGCAGAGGGTATCCGAGCATTGACTCATTAAAAGAAATATCCCGTTACTTTTCCGTAACGATCGATGATCTGATCTGTTCAGATGAGATGATTTCCGTGGCAGAAAACGAAAAGAGAGAGTTCATCGAGAAGTACGTCTCGCTCATATGCAATGCGCTGGATATTCTTCTGGCTATACTGCTGTTTATTCCTGCGTTTGGAAACGGAAGAGATTCCCCCGAAACGGTATCTCTGTTTGACCTGAGCGGGATCAATCCCCCGGTGAAGATCGTATTTGCTGTGATCATAGGGGTTACGATCCTGAATGGAATCTGCGGAGTGATCATCGCCAACTTCAATAAACCGGTTTGGAACAGACACAGGCTTGTCACGGGAATCATTCTGTCAATACTCGCAGTCACAGTTTTTATTGTGGCCAGGCAGCCATATGCCGGCATCGTCAGTTTCTCATTCCTGGTCATTAAAGGCTTCCTGATAACCAAAGCAAAACAACTATAGGTCACAATGATTAATTCATTATCTTAGACATAAAAACACTAATAAGGAGAGTGCTGTTTGAGAAAGAACAATACAAGCAATACATCGGAGATTGTAGGCTGACCGGGAGGTTTGCAGACAATCAAACAAAACCTCCCGCTGAAAGACAATTGCTGTCAACAATTGCTGTCAACAATTGAGCAAGCAATATGAGCGAGCAAAATGATGAATGAGCAATATGAGCGGACTGCAAATGTCCGCGAGTAAGCAGGGAGAAAATAACAATGAATACGAAGAACTATACTATACGTTTGGAAAAAACCGAAGACCACAGAGAAGTAGAAAATCTCGTACGGGAGTCATTCTGGAACGTTTACCGCCCGGGATGCAGTGAACATTACGTGATCCACGTGCTCAGAGATGATCCGGCTTTCATCAAGGAGCTGGACTTTGTCATGGAGCAGGATGGAAGACTGATCGGGCAGAATATGTTTATGAAAACGATCATCCAGGCGGATGACGGCAGGGTGATCCCTGTCCTGACCATGGGGCCAATCGGCATCACACCAAAGCTCAAACGCAAGGGCTATGGCAAGGCTCTGCTGGACTATTCTTTGGAGAAGGCAGCGGAGCTTGGCTGCGGCGCTGTCCTGTTCGAGGGCAACATCGGCTTTTATGGTAATAGCGGCTTCACTTATGCCCGTGAGTTTGGCATCCGTTACCACGACTTACCGGAAGGCGCGGATGGTTCTTTCTTTCTCTGTAAGGAATTGATCCCGGGATACCTTGACGGTATCACAGGAATCTATCAGACCCCGCAGGGTTACTATGTAGATGATTCTGATGTCGAAGAATTTGATAAAACCTTCCCGCCCAAGCAGAAACTGAAGCTTCCGGGGCAGATATTCTAAACGGGAAGATACTCTAAACAAGAAGATACTCTAAACGAAAAGATATTCTAAACAAGAAGATACTCGAAGCGAGAAGATACTCTAAACGAGATTTTGGCTCCTCTCCGATGACAGATCTGTCAGAGGCGGGGAGCTTTTTTGTGCAGGGATTTAAAGGATTTGAACCTCTTTTGATTATGTGGACCGGGATGATGTTATTATGTGGTATGATACATACTGGAACCGGAAATCATAACGTGTTTTCTGGTATACTGTTATCAACGGTACACTAGCATTAAATCATCTGAAAGGAGCTTTCAAAATGGCAAAAAACGAAAGATTCGAAAAGATATATTCCCAGGGGACGCTTACTGTTACCCAGATCTGGGTTGATAAGGAAACCGGTGTCNAATTATCTCTACCACATGGATGGCTATTCGGGTGGTTTAACTCCCTTACTGGACAGGGAAGGGAAGCCGGTCATATCCCCTGTTTACAATGGCGGCTCAGGAAGAGACTGATGTTGTTTGATCCGCAAATCATTGTCAAATCAGGAGGCCTTCAATAACATGGATCCGAATATGAACCAGGTAAACATGAAGACGCTGTCGCTTGTCTGCCCCTCCTGCGGAGGGAGAATGGAACTGTCGGCGGACGGTGAAAAGGCTGTCTGCCCCTACTGCGGGCATAAAATGCTCATCGAACAGGAAGACAGCGCACAGGAGGAATATGAGCGGCGAATGGCAAAAGCCCGCGCCGAGGAGGATATCAAGGATCTGCAGACAAAAAGGCAGCGCAGGCGCAGGTTCAAGGGCTGGCTAATCGCCCTTTGCGTGATCGCGGCAATCTGCCTGATCAATGTGTTCATCCCGCATTCTCCCATGCATGAACTGGTCTTTCCCCTCAAGGCCGATCCCTTTACAATCGTGAGCGTAAAGTTTTCCGGCATGTCCGGCGAAGGCAGGGCAAAAGTGCAGATTTCCGACCGCAGTGCCGCGGAGTACGCTGACACAACCCGCTTTGAGGTTACACCGGAGACCGGGCTGAACAACGGCGACACAGTCACGGTGAAGGCAAAAGCCCCAGCAGGCTGGCGCTTCGAACCTGACGAAAAACAGTTCACAGTAAATGGACTCACTGCATGGGTGCTGGACACCAATCAGCTGAGCGGGGACAATCTCAACGCGATCCATTCCAACACCGAACGCCTCATCCGGGAAGACTGGGACGATATTGTCTCCTCATCTCTTGCCCAGGATTTGACTTATACTCCTTACCGGATGTACCTGTTCATTTCGGACGAAAAAAAATCCTATGAGTATAGCGTACTCTATGACACATACCAGGTAAAAGTCACGCGCGCAGACGGATCGGTCTTTACCGGCTATGAGGCCTGCCGCTATACCGACTTGAAAATCCCTGCTGACGGGGTGCTGACGGCCGGCTATGGAAGCCTTCAGGGTTTCAACTTTGGATATACCCAGGGGTTTTCTTATGCCCAATCCTTCTCAGGCTGGACGGATGCCGCCGAAATGGAGGCGGATCTTCGCCATGTAAGGGACGGCTATCATCTGGCAGACTGATCTTTCAGGAGGAGACAGGAGGAGACACAGAACCGTCCCCTTCCTACTATGTCAAGCTCCAGAGCCTTGATCTATAAGGCTTTCAAGCACCTGACACACTATCTGTACCTCTCAAAAC
>OCVV012831000.1_pt1 | contig 19808 bp, 12 predicted proteins | sample 1539721 | NCBI WGS metagenome assembly OCVV01 (sample SAMN02144230, study PRJEB22623) | gut metagenome | biome: sheep rumen | host: Ovis aries | place: New Zealand
AGCAACTTCGTCAATTTCTATCCCACTATTTCAATAAGATAAACATCATCTCGTTTGAAAACCTGGTCTTTGAAGAAATTCAGCAAGAAGTTGTTCTTCTTCTTTGCGAAAAGACAGGTGGGGGCGAACACCTGATAGAGCATATAGAAGTTAGAGATGCTGCCGGTCTGGAGGCTCTTGACCCTCATCAGTTGAACCTGCCTACCAAAACAATAGACTTTCACCAAGACAAGTGGACATACTATTTCCTTGATAAGGACGAGTTGGACTTTCTGAGTAAAGTTAAATCGAGTCAGATGCCCAAGATTTCCACTTATGCAAATGTAGAGGTCGGTATTACTACTGGTGCCAATGGTTACTTCACCGTGCCACAGTCTGTTGTAGAAATGTATCAGTTACAAACTTATGCACGTCCAATGGTCGGGAGAAGTGTCCAAGTAAATAGCCTTTGTTTCACGGAAATAGACTGGAAAAAGAACCTAAGATTGGGCGCAAAGGCGAATCTTTTAGTATTTACACCAGATGCCAAGACAAATGGCAATGAAGGCACGAAAGCTTATATAGAAAATGGCGAACAGCAGGGAATAAATGAGGGATATAAAACGAGTATTCGTGATGATTGGTTTGTAATCCCGTCAATCAAGCTGTCCGATGCTCTGTTCCTTCGTAGAAACAATATGTACCCAAAGTTCGTGCTAAACGAAGCAGAGGCATACACCACTGACACAATGCATCGTGTGTTCATCCATGAGGGCATAAATCGCAAGGCTTTTGTAGCCAGTTATTACAACTCGTTGTCGTTTGCCTTTGCCGAGATACTTGGCAGAAATTTTGGTGGTGGTGTATTGGAACTTATGCCGAGTGAGGTTGGCGGAATCTATCTGCCTTATCGGGAAGAGAATGAGATTATTTTTGAGCAACTTGACAAGATGCTCCGTGAAAAGACTCCTGCTGACAAGATGCTCGATTATACAGACGAAGTGCTGCTTCGTCAAGGAATGGGATTCTCGGAAAGAGAAGTGAAGATGTCTCGCTCCATTTGGCATAAGCTAATGGGACGACGACTAAGCCGAGAAACTCTGGAGAAGCCCAAAGAGAATAAAAAAACAAAGTCCGACAGTTGTATTCAACAACTTAACCTTTGGGAACTTTTCGGCCAATACGAATTTGAGCCGATTACTCAGAATGATATGGTTCGTGAGGACTATGCAGTTGAATATGAAACTGCTCCATGCCATCTACAACTGCCTATAGACATTTCAAAGAATCTCCTCATCTGCAATGTCAAGAAGGACAATTGGGAACAGTATCTTGATGGTTCGGCAAAAATATACTATACAGGAAAAAAGTTTCCGACTACGGTTGCGCTCAACAAACTCTATTATTTTATGCCTTACCTATCAGGCAAAGGCATTCGTGATCTTTATTACATCAAGATTGCTCGCCTCGGATACCGTAAAGAGGGGCAGGATAATGAGGACAAGAATGACCTCCGTCTCGTTTTTGAGATAGAGCGTGTCGGCCAGTTGTTCGTTAATTACAAAAAAGTAAAGCTTGAAATCTGGCGCACATTTACAGATACTACGATGGAAAACGTTTTAAATATCAAATAAGAACTGGAAAATGATATAAAAAGGCTCATAAATAATCATATTTTGTAACAATCAAAGTAAACCCACTGACTTTCAGCAGCTATGCCAAAGGTCAGTGGGTTAATTGTTCCCAAATTGTGTCACACACGCCATGATGGGAACATTAGATGTTTAGAACCAGTTGCACCATCTGCCCACCATCATGACTATGGCAGTGGTGAATACGAAGAAGCCCAGGACAAAGAAGAACCAGAAGAACCACTGGGCATAGTGACCGAGGTAACAGCCATCATATTCCTTGTAGCGTTTCTGAACCTTCCTGCGTTCCTCGACAAACATGGCATTGACCTGACGGATATTCTCCTGCATCTTGCCAATCATCCATTTGTGGCACTCAAGATGTTACTCAAGGTGTCCCCTTCTGTTTCTCCTGCTTGTTCAGTTCCTCGCGCGTGGGGAAATGGTCGAGCCATTTCATCTGCCGCAAGCACCACGACTGCCGCCTGTACATGTAGTTGGTGGGCGAGGCCGAGTTCATCTTGAGAGGATTAGGCAGGGTGATGGCAATCATGGCACACTGGTTGCGCGTGAGGTTTTTGGCCGTGCAGCCAAAATGTTCCTGTGCCACTGCCTCGGCACCGTAGATGCCATCGCCCATCTCGATGGTGTTGAGATAGACCTCCATGATGCGGTGCTTGTCCCACATAAACTCCATCAGCACCGTGAAATAAGCCTCCACTCCCTTGCGCGCCCAAGCCAGTTTGCCCGACGACGTGGTGGGGAAAAGAAACACGTTTTTGGCTGTCTGCTGGCTGATGGTGGAGCCGCCACGGAAGCGTTCACCTTCAGTTCTTTCTTCTATCACTTTTTGAATCGCTTCCCAGTCAAAACCGTTGTGGATGAGGAAGTTCTGGTCCTCGCACGACATCACCGCCAACGGCAGTTCGGGGGCGATGCTGTCGAGCGGCATCCACTGGTGATGCCAGCGTATCTTCTCGCCCCGGCTCACCTGTTCGTATGCCCGGATGAACATGAGGGGCGAGGTATAGACAGGGAAGAAACGGAACCATAAAACAAGCAGGATGCTCCCCGCCACAATGACGATGAGCACCCACTTGATGAAGTTTCCTATTTTAGAGAAGATTTTTCCCACAATCCTTTATTGCAGAGTACCTGCATTAGCAGCGTTAATCATAGACTCAGATGCGTAGAGGTAGATTTCCACGCGACGGTTCTGAGCCTTGCCTTCGGCTGTCGAGTTGTCTGCCACAGGGTTGTTTTCGCCATAGCCCACGCTGCTCTTAATCTGCGATGGAGCAGCACCCTGAGCCAGAAGGTAAGACTTCACGGCGTCAGCACGGTTCTGGCTGAGCGTGATGTTCTTCTGGATGCTTTCTTCGACCGAAGAACCCTTGAAACCAGTGTTGTCTGTATAGCCCTGAATGGCCACGTCGCAATCAGGATTGGGTTTGAGCACGTTGTTGGCAAAGTCAGTCAGGTTGGTCATGGCTGTGTTGCTGAGCACATACTTGCCTGAAGTGAACAGGATGCCCGAGTCGAAAGTCACCTTCACAGCGTCGAGGCCGTTAGAGTCTTTCACACTCTCCACCTGAGCGTTCTGCACCTGTTCGGCAGCCTTCTTCATCTTGTCCATCTTCTTGCCAATCAGCAGACCGGCACCTGTGCCCACAGCAGCACCAATGGCTGCACCAGCCAAGGTTCCACCAGCATTTCTGCCAATCAGGTTGCCCACCAAAGCACCGATGCCAGCACCAGCACCACCACCGATGAGGCCACCCTTAGCCGTGTTGTTCATGCCACAGCCCGAAAGGACAATGAGTGCGGCCATAACCACGGTTCCGAATTTCATTTTCTTCATAATCTACAATTTATTTAATGTGAATAAAATAGGTTCTTGACACACGAGGTTGTCACGATGTCATGTGCAAAAGTAGTAAAAACACTCGACATAACCCACACTTCCGCATGAGAAAATGAAAAAAATGAGTGTTTTTCTCCGCCGTTTCGGGATTTTTGTGTAATTTTGCACTCTTGTAACTATAAAACAAAAGAAACAAAAGATAAAAAAATGGCAACAGAATTGAAAGACCTGACCAAACGGTCAGAGGACTACTCCAAGTGGTATAACGAACTGGTGGTGAAGGCAGAACTGGCCGAGCAGGCCGACGTGAGAGGATGTATGGTCATTCGTCCCTACGGCTATGCCATCTGGGAGAAGATGCAGCGTGTGCTGGACGACATGTTTAAGGAGACAGGTGTGCAGAACGCCTATTTTCCCTTGCTCATTCCCAAAAGTTTCCTGAGCCGTGAGGCCGAACACGTGGAGGGATTTGCGAAGGAGTGTGCCGTGGTGACTCACTATCGCCTGAAGACCAACGACACTCACGACGGTGTGGTGGTTGACCCTGCCGCCAAACTGGAGGAAGAACTGATTATCCGTCCCACTTCAGAAACCATCATCTGGAACACCTACAAGAACTGGATTAAGTCCTATCGCGACCTGCCCATCCTGTGCAACCAGTGGTGTAACGTGATGCGCTGGGAGATGCGCACCCGCCTCTTCCTGCGCACCTCGGAATTTCTCTGGCAGGAAGGCCACACGGCCCATGCCACTCGCGAGGAGGCTGAGGAGCGCGCCAAGCAGATGCTGAAGGTGTATGCCAAGTTTGCCGAAGAATATATGGCTGTGCCGGTGATTCAAGGCGTGAAGAGCGAGACGGAACGCTTTGCCGGCGCACTCGACACCTACACCATCGAGGCCATGATGCAGGACGGCAAGGCTCTCCAGAGCGGCACGAGCCACTTCCTGGGCCAGAACTTCGGCAAGGCGTTCGATGTGCAGTTCCTCAACAAGGAGAACAAGACGGAGTATGCCTGGGCCACTTCATGGGGCGTTTCCACCCGACTGATGGGTGCGCTCATCATGACCCACTCCGACGACAACGGACTCGTCCTGCCTCCACGCTTGGCTCCGCTGCAGGTGGTCATCATCCCCATCGGCAAGGGCGACCAGATGGCCATGCTGGAAGAGAAGGCCGAGGCCATCGTGAAAAACCTCAAGGCGATGGGCATCAGCGTGAAGTATGACAACGCCGACAACCGCCGCCCGGGCTTCAAGTTTGCCGACTACGAACTGAAGGGTGTGCCAGTGCGCCTCGTGCTGGGTGCGCGCGACTTGGAGAAAGGACTTGTGGAGGTGATGCGCCGCGACACGCTGGAGAAAGAGAACGTGTCCATCGATGGAATCGAGCAGTACATCAAGCAGTTGCTCGACGACATCCAGCAGAACATCTACCAGAAGGCCATCAAATTCCGCGATGCCCACATCTACGAGTGCGACAACTACGACGAGTTCAAGGAGCGCATCAAGGACGGCGGCTTCTTCCTCTGCCACTGGGACGGCACCGAAGAGACCGAGGCCAAGATTAAGGAAGACACGCAGGCCACCATCCGCTGTGTGCCCTTCATGTTTGAACAGACCGAAGGCACCGACATGGTAAGCGGCAAGCCTGCCAAGGCACGTGTGCTCATTGCACGGGCCTACTAAAACACAAGACGGAAGTGCCGGAGGAAGCGAGGCTCCACTCCGGCACTATACGCAACGCCGTTGTATATTCAATTTGCACGGCGTACAATATATAAATTGAACGGCGTTACATTTACAATTTGTACGACGTTTCACTTCATGCGAACATTTCGTTTCCCCTCAAAAGGTAAAAGCACAATGAAAAAAGCGATATTATCCTTCATCGTGGGGCTTGTAGCCCTTGGCCTGTCGGCCCAGAACGACTCCACGCTTTTCATGCGCCAACTCTGTGCGCTGGAGGGTGTGAGCAAGGTGGAACCGCTGGAAAGCACCAAGTTTCAGGAAAAATATGTGATGAAACTGGAGCAGCAGGTCGATTGGAAAACCTGTTCAAAGGGCACCTTCGGCGAGCGCATCATCGTGGGCATGAAGGGGCTGGACAAGCCGACGGTGCTCGTGACCGAAGGCTATTTTGCCCACTACGGGTTGCACCCCGACTATGAGGAAGAACTGAGCGCACTGTTCGATGCCAACGTCATCCTGTGCGAATACCGCTACTTTGCGGAGAGTGTGCCCGTGCCCACCAACTGGGACTACATGACCGTCGATAACTCGCTGGCCGACTATCACCATGTGCGTCAGGTGTTCGGCCAACTCTTCACGGGCAAATGGATCAGCACCGGCATCAGCAAGGGAGGCCAGACCACCATGTTCTACCGCGCCACCTACCCCGACGATGTCGATGTGAGTGTCAGTTATGTGGCACCGCTCAACCGCGCCATCGAGGATGGCCGCCACGAGAAGTTTCTGGCCAAGCAAGTGGGCACCAAAGAAGAACGCAAGGCGATAGAGACTGCCATGCAGGAACTGATGAAGCGCAAGCCCGAACTGATGCCCATGTTCCACGACTTCTGCGCCAGACGCAACTACCACTTCTATCTGCCCGAAGAGGACATCTACGACTACTGTGTGCTCGAATACCCCTTTGCCCTGTGGCAATGGGGCACACCCGTCAGCACCATTCCTGCACTCGATGCCGACAACGAGACCTGGTTCAGCAACTTCACCGAAGTGGCGGGTCCCGACTATTTCAGTTATCCCAACCAATATGTGCCTTTCGACGTGCAGGCCATCAAGGAACTGGGCTACTACGGCTACTCGCTCAAGCCCATCAAGAAATGGACCTCGCTGAAATCGACCAAGGGCTATCTGAAGCAAGTCATGCTGCCCGACAGCCTGCGCAACTATGACTTCGACCCCACCCTCTACAAGCGCACCGTGAAGTTCCTGAAGGAGGAAGACCCCACACATATATTCATATATGGAGAGATTGACCCGTGGAGCGCCAGCGGTGTGGCCGGATGGCTCAACTGCAAGAAGAAGGAAAACATGCGCGTGTATGTGCAGCCACGGGGCAGCCACAAGGCTCGCATAGGCAACATGCCCGACAACATGAGGAAGGAAATCATCGACAGACTGACAAAATGGCTGAGTACCCCCTCCCCGCTCCCCCTGTGAGGGGGAGAGCCACCATGCGGCGAGGACGATTGTGTGTGGGGAAAAGAGGAGACTGAAGAGAGAATCGTTTTTTGAAAAAATGTGAGACATGTATAAGACAGCCTGTCCTGACAGATATGACATTTTGAAAGATTTAGCCCAGAAAAACAGGAATTATCCGACTCTGGCAGAATCTTTGTTATGGAAATACTTGAAAGGAAAAGCGTTAGGCGTAAAATTTTTACGACAACATCCCGTTTTGGATTTCATTCCAGATTTTGTCTGCATTGAAAAAGGTCTTATTGTAGAAGTGGACGGTGGTTACCATACGGAGCAACCCCAAATGAGAGAAGATGAGATACGTACAAAAAGACTATCAGCCATGGGATATAAAGTCATAAGATTTACAAACGAAGAGGTGTTGAACGACACCGACTCCGTAATCGATAAAATAAAAAAGGAATTATAATCATCATCAAACACCCCACGGTTGCAAAAGGGAAACACCCCGAATGGCAGCCCTCCCCCTCACAGGGGGAGCGGGGAGAGGGTATATATATGAATTATAAATATTCAGAAAGAGTTACTCGTATTTTGGGTTACAGCAAGGAAGAAGCGTTGAGGCTGAACAATGACTACATTGGTCCCGAACACCTGATGCTGGGATTGATTCGCGATGGCGAGAGCCGAGCCGTGGAATTGCTGAAAAAGAAGTTCTATGTCAACCTGTCATCGGTGAAGGAAGTGCTGGAACGCTCGGTGAAAGACAATGGCGCCCAACTGCTCTCCACCGACATCACGCTGAACCAGAAGTCCAACACCATCATGCGCCTCACCGTGCTTGAAGCACGTCTGCTCAAGAGCGATGAGAGCGATGCCGAACACATGTTGCTGGCCATGCTGAAGCAGCACGACAATCTGGTGGCAAGGATTCTGAACGACTGCGACGTGACCTACAAGGACCTCTACGACTCGCTGTCCACCCAACCTGCTGCCACTCAGACAGAAAACAGCGTAGATTTCGATGAGGAAGACGAGGAGGAAGACGCTCCACCACCATCGGCCAGCAACAATGCGGCTTCGGCCAGCGGCAGTGCCTCCACCTCGAAGACGACCAAGAAAGGCAATTCTGACACACCTGCCATCGACAAGTTTGGCTTCGACCTGACCCGTGCGGCCAGCGAAGGCAAACTCGACCCCGTGGTGGGACGTGAGACTGAGATAGAACGTCTGGCACAGATTCTGTCGCGCCGCAAGAAGAACAACCCCGTGCTCATCGGCGAGCCAGGCGTGGGCAAGAGTGCCATTGTGGAAGGTCTGGCCATACGCATCAACGAACGCAAGGTGGCCCGTGTACTCTTTGGCAAGCGCATCGTCAGCCTCGACATGTCGAGCGTGGTGGCCGGCACCAAATATCGCGGCCAGTTCGAGGAGCGCATGCGCAGCATCATCAACGAACTGCGCTCCAACCCCGACATCATCGTCTTCATCGACGAAATCCACACCCTCGTGGGTGCCGGCAATCAGGCAGGCCAGATGGATGCGGCCAACATGATGAAGCCAGCCTTGGCACGTGGCGAACTCCAGTGCATTGGTGCCACCACACTGGACGAATACCGCAAGAGCATAGAGAAAGACGGGGCACTGGAGCGTCGTTTCCAGAAGGTGATTGTGGAACAGACCACCCCCGAAGAGACGCTGACCATCCTGAACAATATCAAAGACCGCTACGAAGAGCACCACAACGTCACCTACACCGACGAAGCCTTGGCAGCCTGTGTCAAACTGACCGAACGCTATGTGACCGACCGCAGTTTCCCCGACAAGGCCATCGACGTGCTGGACGAAGTGGGTTCGCGGGTACGCATCACAAACATCAGTGTGCCAAAAGAGATTGAGGACAAGGAGCAGGAAGTGGCCAATCTGAACAAGCAGAAGGAGGATGCCGTCAGAGACGAGAACTACGGACAGGCTGCTTTCTACCGCGACCAGGCCAAAGTGGCAGGCAATGAACTGGAGACGATGAAGAAGAACTGGGAGGCATCGCTGATAGACAAACGCCAGAAGGTGACCGCTGAAGATGTGGCACAGACGGTTTCGATGATGACGGGCATCCCCGTCAGCAAAATGGCCAATGCCGAGGGCATCCGCATGAAGGGCATGCGTCAGGAACTGAAAAACAATGTCATTGCACAGGATGCCGCCGTCGATAAACTGGTGAACGCCATCCAGCGCAGCCGTGTGGGACTGAAAGACCCCAACCGACCCATCGGAACGTTCATGTTCCTTGGCCCCACAGGTGTGGGCAAGACCTTCCTGGCCAAGAAGTTGGCTGAGCACATGTTCGGCTCCACCGATGCCCTCATCCGCATCGACATGAGCGAATACATGGAGAAGTTCACCGTCAGCCGACTGGTGGGTGCCCCTCCGGGATATGTGGGCTACGAAGAAGGCGGCATGCTGACCGAGAAAGTGCGCCGCAAGCCCTACTCCATCGTTCTGCTCGACGAAATAGAAAAAGCACACCCCGATGTGTTCAACCTGTTGCTGCAGGTGATGGACGACGGACGACTGACCGACACACAGGGCCGCACCATCGACTTCCGCAACACTGTCATCATCATGACCAGCAATGTGGGCACACGCCAACTGAAGGAGTTTGGCCGTGGCGTGGGTTTTGCCGCCATGGCTGACAAGGACGACAAGGAGGTCTCACGCTCCGTCATCCAGAAAGCCCTCAACAAGCAGTTCTCGCCCGAGTTCCTCAACCGCATCGACGAAATCATCACTTTCGACCAGTTGGAACTCGATGCCATCCTGCAAATCATCAACATCGAACTGCGCGGTCTCTACAAACGCATCGAAGACCTCGGCATGCACCTCATCATCACCGACGAGGCCAAGAAGTTCATCGCCGAGAAGGGCTACGACAAACAGTTTGGCGCACGTCCCCTCCGCCGCTCCATCCAGCAACACCTGGAAGACGGCATCAGCGAACTCATCGTGGAGGAGCAAGTGCACGAAGGCGACACCATTCTGGCAGAACTGAAAGATGACAAGATTGTCATTGAAAAGAAATAAACAATGATAGCACCGACAAAATGTCAGTCACGAATGTGGCTGGCATTTTTTTTGTCCTTGTTCTGAACTCGGAAATAAATTGTAAATAGTAAATTGTCAAATTGTAAATAGCATTATGGCTCAACAAGGTAACATCGGGGTTACGACAGAGAACATCTTCCCCGTCATCAAAAAGTTTCTCTATAGTGACCATGACATCTTCATCCGCGAGATTGTGAGCAATGCCGTGGATGCCACGCAGAAGTTGAAGACGCTGGCCAGCAAGGGCGAACTGAAAGAGGAGGCTGGTGACCTGACTGTGCATGTAAGCATCGACAAGGACAAGGGCACACTGACCGTGAGCGACCGTGGTATCGGCATGACCGAAGAGGAGATTGACAGGTACATCAACCAGATTGCCTTCTCGGGAGCCAACGACTTCCTCGATAAGTATAAGGAGGATGCCAATGCCATCATCGGCCACTTCGGCTTGGGCTTCTACTCCTCGTTCATGGTGAGCAAGAAGGTGGAAATCATCACGAAGAGTTGGCAGGAAGGCTCGAAGGCTGTGAAGTGGAGTTGCGACGGAAGTCCTTCGTTCACCATCGAGGATGCGGAGAAGACTGACCGTGGCACCGACATCGTGATGTACATCGACGATGACTGCAAGGACTTCCTGGAGAAGTACAAAATCAGCGAGTTGCTGAACAAGTACTGCCGCTTCCTCCCCGTGCCTGTAGCCTTTGGCAAGAAGACGAAGTGGGACGACAAGGAGAAGAAGAGTGTGGAGACCGACGAGGACGATGTCATCAATGACACCACCCCACTCTGGACTCGCAAACCTTCAGAATTGAAGGATGAGGACTATAAGGAGTTCTACAAGAAACTCTACCCCATGAGCGATGAGCCTCTGTTCTGGATTCACTTGAACGTCGATTATCCTTTCAACCTGACGGGTATTCTTTACTTCCCGAAGGTGAAGACCAACCTCGACATTCAGAAGAATAAGATTAACCTCTACTGCAATCAGGTGTTTGTGACCGACAACGTAGAGGGCATCGTGCCTGACTTCATGACCCTGTTGCATGGTGTGATTGACTCGCCCGACATTCCGCTGAACGTAAGCCGTAGTTACTTGCAGAGCGACTCGAACGTGAAGAAAATCTCCACCTACATCTCAAAGAAAGTGAGCGACCGTCTGTCGTCTATCTTCAAGAACGACCGCAAGCAGTTTGAGGAGAAATGGGACGACATCAAGATTTTCATCAACTACGGCATGCTCTCAGAGAGCGACTTCTACGACAAGGCCAAGGCTTTCGCCCTGCTGAAGGACACCGAGGGGAAGATGTACACTTTCGAGGAGTATCAGACCCTCATCAAGGGCGAGCAAACCGACAAGGACGGCAACCTCATCTACTTGTATGCCAACAACAAAGATGACCAGTACAGTTACATCGATGCCGCCAATGCCAAGGGCTACAATGTGCTGCTGATGGACGGTCAACTCGACCCTGCCATGTGCAACCTCTATGAGGAGAAGTTTGAGAAGAGCAGATTCACCCGTGTCGATTCCGATGTGGTCGATAAACTCATCGTGAAGAGTGATGAAAAGAAGGAAGAACTGCCAGAGGATGACAAGAAGTCACTCACCGAAACCTTCAAGAACGCTCTGCCGAAGATTGACAAAATCGAGTTCAACGTGGAACCACAGGCACTGGGCGAGACTGCAGCACCCGTGGTGATGACGCAGAGTGAGTATATGCGACGCATGAAGGACATGTCGCGCCTGCAGCCGGGCATGGCGTTCTATGGAGAAATGCCGACAATGCTCAACCTGGTGCTCAACACCGACCATCCGCTCATCAAGCAGAGCATCAAAGAAGCCAAACCAGAAGTGGTTAGCCAACTCATTGACTTGGCGCTCTTACAGAATGGCTTGCTGAGAGGCGAAGCACTCAACAAGTTCGTGAAGCGAAGCATCGAACTCATCTAAATAAAAAGAAAAAGATAAAGCAAAAGCAGGCGGTTTCGTGACATTTAGTCATCGAAACCGCTTTTTTACTATCAAATATTGAAAAAACTTTGCTTTATTGTAATAAAAAGAGAATAAATCCGTACCTTTGCACCAACAAAATAAAAGACTACAATTATGTGTGGAATCGTTGGTTATTTAGGCAAGCGTAATGCTTACCCCGTTCTGATTAAGGGACTCAAGAGATTGGAATATAGAGGCTATGACAGTGCCGGAGTTGCCCTGCTGACAAAAGATGGCGACTTGAGAGTGTATAAGACCAAGGGCAAGGTGGCCGACCTGGAGAACTTTGCATCAGACAAAGACACGACTGGAACGGTCGGCATTGCCCACACACGATGGGCCACGCACGGAGAGCCAAACTCCACCAATGCGCACCCACACATTTCTTTCACGGGAAATCTGGCCATCATCCACAACGGCATTATTGAAAACTATGCTGTGCTGAAGAAGCAGTTGCAGGAGAAAGGCATCGAATTTAAGAGCAACACCGACACCGAAGTGCTGGTGCAACTGATAGAATATGTACGCACGAAGAAAAACGTGGATTTGCTCACAGCCGTGCGTATCGCCCTGCGCTCCGTCATTGGTGCTTACGCCATTGCCATTCTCGACAAGAACGACCCCGACCAGATTATAGCCGCCAGAAAGAGTAGTCCGCTGGTGGTGGGCATCGGCGAGGATGAGTTCTTTCTTGGTTCTGACGCAAGCCCCATCATCGAATACACCGATAAGGTCATTTATCTGGACGACAAGGACATCGCCGTGATTCGTCGTGGCGAGGAGGTCGAGGTGGTCGATTTCAACAACGAAAAGATGGAGCATGAGGTGACAAAGGTTGACCTCAATTTGGCTCAGATTGAGAAAGGCGGCTTCCCTCACTTCATGCTGAAGGAAATCTTTGAGCAGCCCGATTGTCTGAAAGACTGCATGAGGGGACGCGTGAATGTCGAAGCCAACAATGTCACACTTTCTGCCATCATCGACTATCGGAAGCACCTCATCAATCCTCGCCGAATCATCATCGTAGCATGCGGAACCTCATGGCATGCCGGGCTGATTGGCAAGCAACTGATTGAGGACTTCTGCCAGATTCCTGTCGAAGTGGAGTATGCTTCAGAGTTCCGATATAGCAAACCCGTCATCAACGAACAAGACGTGGTGATTGCCATCAGCCAGTCGGGCGAAACAGCCGACACCTTGGCTGCCATCGAACTGGCCAAATCAAAGGGTGCGTTCATCTATGGCATCTGCAACGCCATTGGTTCCTCCATTCCTCGTGCCACCAACACGGGCTCCTACATCCACGTGGGGCCAGAAATTGGCGTAGCATCCACCAAGGCCTTCACGGGTCAAGTGACCGTGCTCACCATGCTGGCGCTGGCTTTGGGCAAGGAACGCGGCACCATCGACAATGTGCGCTATTCCAAAGTGTTGACAGAACTGAATGCCATCCCCCAAAAAATGGAGGAACTGCTCAAACAGGGAGACACAATCAAAGACATCAGCCGCATCTTCACCTATGCCCACAACTTCCTCTACCTCGGTCGTGGCTACAACTACCCCGTGGCTCTGGAGGGTGCACTGAAACTGAAAGAAATCTCCTACATCCATGCCGAAGGTTATCCTGCTGCCGAGATGAAACACGGCCCCATCGCTCTGATTGACGACGAGATGCCCGTGGTGGTGGTGGCTACCCGAAACGTGCTCTACGAGAAAGTGGTCAGCAACATTCAGGAAATCAAGGCCAGAAAGGCACGTGTCATTGCCATCGTAAGCGAAGGCGATGAGACCATCCGCAAGATGGCAGACAGCGTCATCGAACTGCCCCACACCGAAGAATGCCTCGAACCGCTCCTGGCATCCATCCCCTTGCAGATGCTGGCCTACTACATTGCTGTAGCAAAAGGAAAGGATGTGGACCAACCGCGCAACTTGGCTAAATCAGTCACAGTCGAATAAAAAACAAACACAGATAAATGAAAGACGTAACACTTCTTTTGGAAGACGGCACCGCGTTCCGTGGACAATCATTTGGATATGAGAAACCTGTAGCGGGAGAAGTCGTCTTCAATACCGCTATGATGGGTTATCCAGAGAGCCTGACAGACCCATCCTATGCAGGTCAACTCATGGCACTCACCTACCCTCTTGTCGGCAATTATGGTGTGCCTCCTTTCAGCATCGAAGCGAATGGCATTGCCACCTTCATGGAGAGTGAGAAGATTCATGCCAGTGCCATCATCGTGAGCGACTACAGCACCGAGTTCTCCCACTGGAACGCCAAAGAGAGCCTTGCCGATTGGCTGAAACGTGAACAAGTGCCAGGCATCACAGGCATCGACACTCGCCAACTCACCAAGATTCTGCGCGAGCATGGTGTCATGATGGGAAAGATTCTCTTCGACGACCAACCCGACAATATCCCTTCTGCACAATACGAGGGAGTGAACTACATCGCCCAAGTCTCCTGCAAGGAAGTGATTCGCTATGGTGAAGGAAAGGGCAAAAAAGTTGTTCTCGTCGATTGTGGTGTAAAAAACAACATCATCCGATGCCTCCTCAAACGTGGCGTTGAAGTCATTAGAGTTCCATGGAACTATGACTTCAACACGCTTGACTTCGACGGCCTCTTTCTCGCCAACGGCCCTGGCGATCCTGATACCGCAGTCGATACAGTCACCCACATCAAGAAGTTCTTGGCTACCGAAAAAGCCAATGCTGACAAGGGTGGCAAGGCGCGTCCATGCATGGGCATTTGCATGGGAAACCAACTGCTGGCAAAGGCGGCTGGTGCCACCATCTACAAACTGAAATACGGGCATCGTTCGCACAACCAACCCGTGCAACAAGTGGGCACCAACCGCTGCTTCATCACTTCGCAGAATCATGGTTATGCCGTTGACAGCACTACCCTACCATCGGATTGGGAACCCCTCTTCATCAACATGAACGACGGCTCCAACGAAGGCATCCGCCACAAGCACTTTCCGTGGTTCTCAGCACAGTTTCACCCCGAAGCCGCCAGCGGTCCTGTCGATACGGAATTCCTGTTCGATGATTTTGTCAAACTCCTTTAAGACTTCAAGACGATGATAGATAAAAGCATTCAAAAAGTTCTTCTCTTAGGCTCTGGAGCCTTAAAGATTGGTGAGGCAGGCGAGTTCGACTACTCTGGTTCACAAGCCCTGAAAGCCCTGAAGGAAGAGGGCATCGAGACTGTGCTCATCAACCCCAACATTGCCACGGTGCAGACGTCCGAAGGTGTGGCCGACAAGATTTACTTTCTGCCCGTCACCCCCTTCTTCGTAGAGAAAGTGATTCAGAAGGAACGGCCACAAGGCATCCTATTGGCGTTCGGTGGACAAACCGCCCTCAACTGCGGCGTGGAACTCTATCAGCAGCACATCCTTGAGAAATACAACGTGCGTGTGCTTGGCACTCCTGTTCAAGCCATCATCGACACCGAAGACCGTGAACTCTTCGTGAAGAAACTGGACGAGATTGACGTGAAAACCATCAAAAGCCACGCTTGCGAAACCATCGAAGAGGCTCGCCAAGCCGCTGCAGACCTTGGCTATCCCGTCATCATCCGTGCTGCCTACGCATTGGGTGGTCTCGGCTCCGGCTTCTGCGACAATGAAGAGGAACTGAACAAGTTGGCAGAGAAGGCCTTCTCGTTCTCTCCCCAAGTGCTCGTCGAGAAATCACTGAAGGGTTGGAAAGAGATTGAGTACGAGGTGGTGCGCGACCGCTTTGACAACTGCATCACCGTCTGCAACATGGAGAATTTCGACCCCCTCGGCATCCATACGGGTGAGAGCATCGTCATCGCTCCATCACAGACACTTACCAACAGCGAATACCATAAACTCCGTGCCCTCGCTATCAAGATCATCCGCCACATCGGCATCGTCGGCGAGTGCAACGTGCAGTATGCTTTCGACCCCGAAAGCGAGGATTACCGTGTCATTGAGGTGAATGCCCGTCTTTCGCGTTCCTCCGCTTTGGCATCGAAAGCCACGGGCTATCCGCTCGCCTTTGTTGCAGCCAAACTCGGTCTCGGCTACGGACTCTTCGACCTGAAAAACTCTGTCACCAAGACCACCTCTGCCTTCTTCGAGCCAGCCCTCGACTATGTGGTGTGCAAGATACCCCGCTGGGACCTCGGCAAGTTCCGTGGTGTTGACCGAGAGTTAGGTTCTTCCATGAAGTCGGTGGGCGAAGTGATGGCAATTGGACGCACTTTCGAAGAGGCCATCCAGAAAGGTCTCCGCATGATTGGGCAAGGTCTGCACGGCTTTGTCGGCAATCACGAACTGGAGATTGATGATGTGGATGCCGCCCTCAAAGCCCCCACCGACAAACGAGTGCTGGTGGTGGAAAAGGCTCTCCACATGGGCTACACGGTCGAGCAGATTCACGACCTCACCAAGATAGATAAGTGGTTCCTCTACAAGTTGCAGAACATCCTCAACACCTATGTAGAGTTGCAGCAGGCAGGAGCCATCCAACACGTAAGCAAAGACCTCATGCTGCGTGCCAAGGTGCAGGGTTTCACGGATTTCCAAATCTCTCGTGCCGTAGGTCTCGAAGCCCTCATCGACCCTGAAATCGCCACCAAACTGGTACGTGAACTGCGCAAGCAGATGGGCATTCTCCCTGTCGTCAAACAAATCGACACCCTCGCTGCCGAGTACCCTGCACAGACGAACTACCTCTATCTTACCTACCAAGGTTGCGGTTCCGTATGCTGCGACGCCGTCGCTGCACAGGGGAAAGCAGCCCACGACATCATCTACGAGAACGACCGCCGCTCCATCATTGTCCTCGGTTCAGGAGCCTATCGCATTGGTTCAAGTGTAGAGTTTGACTGGTGTGGTGTTCAGGCACTTAACACTATCAGGAAGAATGGCTACCGTTCGGTGATGATTAACTACAACCCTGAGACAGTCTCCACCGACTACGACATGTGCGACCGCCTCTACTTTGACGAACTCACCTTCGAGCGTGTGATGGACATCATCGAACTGGAGAACCCTCATGGCGTGATTGTTTCCACAGGTGGACAAATCCCCAACAACCTTGCCATGCGTCTCGACAGCGAACGTGTCCCCATTCTCGGCACTTCTGCCAAAAGCATTGACAATGCCGAAGACCGCGACAAGTTCTCCGCCATGTGCGACCGCATCGGTGTGGATCAGCCAGCATGGGCAGCCCTCACCTCGATGGACGACATCAACACCTTCATTGAGAAAGTCGGTTTCCCAGTCTTGGTGCGTCCGTCTTACGTGCTCAGCGGTGCAGCCATGAACGTCTGCTCCAACCAAGAAGAGTTGGAACGTTTCCTCCAATTGGCTGCCAACATCAGCAAGAAGCACCCTGTGGTGGTGAGCAAGTTCCACGAACACAACAAGGAGATTGAGATGGACGCCGTGGCAAAAGACGGTGAAATCATAGCCTATGCCATCAGCGAGCACATCGAGTTTGCCGGTGTTCACTCTGGCGATGCCACCATCCAGTTCCCGCCACAGAAGATTTACATCGAGACGGTTCGGCAAATCAAGAAGGTGTCGAAGAAAATAGCGAAAGAACTGAACATCTCTGGCCCGTTCAACATCCAGTTCCTGGCCGAGCAGAACCATCTGCGTGTCATCGAGTGCAACCTCCGAGCCTCACGCTCATTCCCCTTCGTCAGCAAGGTGTTGAAACTCAACCTCATCGAGTTGGCCACCAAGATTATGCTGGGCCTTCCCTTCGAGCGTCCCGAAAAGAACCTCTTCGACCTCGACTATGTGGGTATCAAGGCATCGCAGTTCTCCTTCAACCGTCTGCAGAAGGCTGACCCTGTACTTGGCGTCGATATGGCATCGACGGGAGAAGTGGGTTGCATCGGCGATGACACAGACTCTGCCCTCCTCTGCGCTATGCTCTCCGTGGGGCATCGCATTCCAAAGAAAGGTGTGCTGCTCTCCACTGGCCCTGGCAAACAAAAGGCTGACATGCTCCGTGCGGCCCAGCAACTCATTGAACATGGCTATCAACTCTATGCCACAGGCGGTACATCGCGCTATCTGGCAGAAAACGGCATCGCCAACACCCTCGTCCATTGGCCCAGCGAGGAAGGACAGCAGCCACAGGCGCTCGACCTGCTCCACAGCCACGACATCGACATGGTGGTCAACGTGCCTAAGAATCTCTCGGTGGGCGAACTCACCAACGGCTACAAGATTCGCCGTGCAGCCATCGACCTCAACATTCCTCTCATCACCAACTCCCGCCTTGCTTCCGCCTTCATCAATGCCTTCTGCACGAAAAGCCTCGATGATATTGAAATCAAGGCATGGAGCGAGTTCTGATGAGAAAGAGCACTCTCGCAAATTAAGAACATTCTCCTATATAAAACAAGCGGCATACCCGTTGTGGTGTGCCGCTTGCTTTGTTTTTACCATTATGTATAGAGCATCTTTGGCTAGTGGAAAACACCCAAATACAGGTGATGGTCCCAATTCACTGTAAAGTTATAACCTGGGGCAAATATAGTTATTTTTACACAACCTCCCAAATCTCTTGCTCGAAAACTGTGGACTCAGACTGGAGAACAGATCATCCCCGTGTGTCTCGGGACTTTTTTGTCACAAAGTTCGTCTGCCAATAACATGACTTCTTAATTGGCGGTTTTTCCATTACCATTTCTCTATTCTCATCTTTGGGGAACAGATCAAAGAACCGTCCCAATTCAATCCGTTCGTCGCTACCCTCGTGAGCCTTACGACGCTACCCTCACGAGCCTTACGATGTAAAGCTCACACACCCAGCGACGCTCCACAACACGAGGCACCGCCTTTCCCCCGCAAAGGTAAGACGAAAGAAGGGAGAAGCCTCACGCTGCCTCCCCTGCGGTTTGAGGGACGGCGGAAGAACTTGGGGGTGATATGGGTTGCATGAAGAACCATCAGGTGGTTTCCCGACCCGCCTTGAAGCCATGACGAAGGGGGGGGGTGAAAAGGGGGTGAAAAGGGGGTGTTTTCACATCTCTCAAAATAGAGTGTAAGGCACTGATATACATTGCATAACGAAGCAATCAGGGGGTAAAGGGGGTGAAAGGGGTGTAAAAAAAAAAGTTTTTGAGAAAATGAAAAATCAGATAGTTTATGAAGAAAAACACCCCCTTCCCCCCCTCTGATAAGATAAATGGCTGTCAATCAGAAGAAAAAAGGTGGGGTGTCATACCTAAAAAACACCCCCTTTTCACCCTCTGAAACACCCTGAGCGCTCCCCCACCCGCCCATCGGGCAAGAAGAAGTATATGTCATCCCCATAGGCTACTTAAAGGATTAAAACATTCCAAATTGTGCAAGTCCAAGAATGGTTAATAGATTTTCTATCTTCACCCCTATATGTTGCTGTAGAAACTGTCGGATCAAAGAACCGTCCCCTGATCCGTCTTTTTATTCTCCAGCCAATCTGAATTCCAACTCATAGTTCTTTATGAATTCCGTCTCTTCTTGGGTAAGTCCATACAACGGACAGATATAATCATCTATCTCATCAATAATGGATTTCGAACGAACTATTTTGTATTCTTTGAAAGAATCCATATTATATGAAGAAGTACCTGATGTGGTTCTTATGTTTGCTTTTTCCTCTATATCTTTCAAATAACGAGAATAGAGTTTATCTAAATATTGTATATCCTCGACTTTGAATTGCGGAATCGTAAAATTCTCTATTTCATAGGTCTTCCAATCGAGATTGTTTGAATATATTTGATAAAACCAAAATGACAGAGAACTACTTAGGACACAACCGATAGCGTTTGCAAATTCTCGCTTAAAAGACAAAGGTTTCTCCTTTGTTGAACCTGTTGGATAATTGGTCACAACCTTGAAATATCTGCCACCAGTAGTTCTATAATATATTGGGCTACCTTTTATGTCTATAAAAGTTTGAAGGGGCTGATGGTTAAACAATTTTATGAGAATACTTTTGGTTCATCCCCGAATTGCGTTGGCAAGTTTATATAGTAGTATAGAAAAAGCCGCCAATTCATTATCTTTGTGGTTCCCCAACCATATCA
>OCVV011359660.1_pt1 | contig 19797 bp, 15 predicted proteins | sample 1539721 | NCBI WGS metagenome assembly OCVV01 (sample SAMN02144230, study PRJEB22623) | gut metagenome | biome: sheep rumen | host: Ovis aries | place: New Zealand
GCAGGCTTCTCGGAAGCGAACTTCTTGTCCTGAGGGTTCTCGGCATAACCGAGGATGTAGATGAGGGTCTTTGTCTCGCCCGGAGCAAGAGTAACCTTCTTATAGTGTGAAGCGATCGGCGACCAGCCGTCTGCAAATGAATCGGAAGCCTTGCCTTCGAAAACGGTAGCCGGATTGTCCCAGCCGTTGTAGATGCCGCCTAAGAAAGCGTCACGGTCTGTATCGTAACCGTCGATGCTGTCGTTTACGGAATAGAACGCATAGTGATTACGTCTGTCCCTGTACTCTGTAACGTGATAGATGGTGGAGCCTTCGATCTCTACGCGGCCCGTGGAGAAGTTCCTCTGGAAGTTGGTGCAGTCATCCTGTGCATCCCAAAGGCACCATTCAGCCATTGAGAAGATGGAGAAATCCTTGGAAGCGCTGCCTTCGTTTGTGAGGACAACCTGCTGAACTTCACCGTCATAATGCTCGGGTACGAAGAATGTGACCTCAGCCTTCAGATCGTTCTTCTTACCGGTGATGACCGTGTATCCCATACCGTGACGGCACTGATAATAATCAAGCTCGGTCTTTACAGGTGACCAGCCCGGATTCCAGACAGTTCCGTTATCGTTGATGTAGAAATAACGGCCGCCCATATCCAGAGGTACGTTGTTATAGCGATAACGCGTGATCCTGCGGAGCCTTGCGTCCCTGTAGAAGTCGTAGCCGCCCGCTGTGTTAGAGATGAGGCCGAAAAATGCCGTGTTTCCGAGGTAATTGATCCAGGGATAAGGGGTTTTCGGTGTTTCGATCACGTATTCACGTGCCGCATCATCAAAGTGTCCAAATTTCATTTTGGCTGCCTCCGTGTTCATTGTTTTTTTGTCGAAAAAAGTACAATAATTTTATACCATTATTAAGTAAAAAGGTACTGATTATTCCTTGACGATCTTCGTCTCGATAAGCAGTTCTCTGAAAGTTGCTATCGCGTCTTTAACACTCCCGAATCCGCCGTTGGCATAGACATTAACGGTACGTGAGTATATTTCTTTGATCCTGGCATCATCGGGGTCTGCCGGACCGGCCTTTATGCTTTCTGCGACAGGAGCAAGAATCGTATAAGGATTTTGTCCGCCCAGCCATGCAAAATTGTATCTTTCGTCGGTCTTCGCGGCTCCGATCACAGTTTTGGAGTTGACGAAACCGGCCATTCCGCCCGCCATCATGTCCTTGAGATTGTCCTGAACGCAGCAGACAGATGTCATGATATCAGCGCAGGATTTCTTCATATCGCTTGCCGACGTCACCATGATCCAGTCTCCGCCCCATGCAAAAGACTCGGGAGCCTGAACAATGCCCCAGTCTCCGGAGGTCGGATTGGCTTTCCTGAAATAGACCGGATCCAGGGCAAAAGCTTCCGTCCTGGCAAGCGAGACAGGTCCCCAGTACGAGAGCACCGTCTTGTTCCTCATTCCGGCCTTCCATTCATCAGAGCCCGTGGAAGCGCCAAAAGTCAGCTTCTCGGTATTGAGAGTCTTTGCATATTCGTAAAAGGATTCAACAGTGGCATCAGTCTGAAGCTTGTCTCCGACCTTCCATGGAGTGCTGCGGTTCCCGATGTAGCTCCTGAATATCTCCCCTGTACCCGCGGTTATCTTTACGGCGCCGTCCGATTCCTTATTGATCTTCCTGGCGGCAGTCAGGAAAGCGGCCCACGAGGAAAAGCTTTTCGAGACCTCGGCAGGATCGGATGAGCCGAGATACTGCTGGGCCAGCGTTCTCTGGTAAAAAACAGCCGAAGGTGAAAGATCCCACGCAAGGCCCTTTATGTTGCCATAGCTGTCACAGGCCATTCTCAGGGAATAGTCGTACATTGTCTCGCACGCTTTGTTCGAGATGCCTATACTGTTGATCGAAGCCGTCTTATCAGAATCGGCATATGCCTTTACATGATCAAAGCCGCAGATGAACAGATCGGGAGCGCTGTCAGATTCAAACGCTTCATCAAGGCGCCTGTAATATTCATCGCGGCCAACCACGACATACTCATAGTCCTTGACCGTAGAATACTTCTCAAGGAGCTTTTTAAAATTGGAATCAAAACTCCAGATAACAAGCTTGCCGCCCTCGGCGTCAACTACGTCAGCTGCGGGCTTCTCGGCGAATGTTTCCGGTACGGGTTCAGATTCGGAAGTCTCGGTCCCGGACTGTGTTTTGGGCTTTGAATCAGTACTCTCCGCGGTCACCGCGGGAGTTGTTGCGGGAGTCGTCCCGGCAGTCTTGTAAGAACACCCTGCGGCGCTGACAGTGATGAAAAGCGACAGCATCAAAGCTGCGGTCTTCTTCAGCTTCATAGGGCCACCAGCCTGTTAACGGGCTGTCTCGGTGCCTGCGGTGTTCTCGTTTACTCCGAAGATTATCTTGCCGTAACGGTTGAGATACTGGGCGTATTCGTTCATGTCGCCTGTCGTATGGACTCTCTTACCGTTATACATGCCGTAGATCTCGACCGTTGCGGTCTGCGCTCCGGGCTGCTGTGCGGCAATATACAGATCAGTGATGGCAGATGCTCTTGCAATAGGCTCGTTCTTCGCGAGCTTGCTCCTTAATGCATTCTGCAGTCCTTCCAAGTCACCTGCAACAGAAGCAAGCGTGACATACTGGCCCGTGAGCATATCGAAGCTTGAGAACTCCTCCTTGCTTGCGAGGACCTTATTGCCGGCAGTTACCTTGTAGCTCATTACTACTGAAAGGACTCTCTTGTTGTATGAATAATCGAAATTGACCTCAATGTTATAGACCGTATCAACAGTTCCCGAAAGTCCGTATGCGGCCTTAGCCTCTCCGGCATATCTGGAGTAAAGGCCTACAGCCTCCTGATAGAAGCTGTCCAGGATCAGGTTGACCGCTTCGGAGACGTTCTCGCTTCCTGCCTTGCTTACGAGCACTCTCTTGCCCGAGAAGACTGCCAGATGCTGGTTGTCTTCAGTATCTACGCTTTCAGAGAATGTTTCTGAATCAACGACAAAGTTTTCGCTGATGTTTGATGAAGTCAGATAAGAGAAATCGACTCTCTCATTTGTCGGATGAGGCGTGGGTGTGGGTGTCGGAGTAGGTGTCGAAGAAGGTGTGGGTGTTGCCTCCTCACCGGTAGTCTCAGTAACTGATGAACTCTCGGTAGGAACTGTCTCTGTGGACTCAGTTGTCTCAGAAGAAGTTGTCTCTTCCGTCTCTGTTGTCTCCGATGTCATCTCCGATGTCGTCTCTTCAGTGGAAGCAGACGTTGCCTCTGTCTTTTCGGTTGTTTCTTCCGAAGATACCGTAGGTTCCGGTGTAGCAGGTGTCGGATTATATCCCGAGAACGCGCTGCCCAGGTCATTTAAGCCTTCGCTCAGACCTTCGTAATCGATATTGCATGCCGTAACCAGCGTGAGAAGCATTGCAAGGATGATACCGAGCGCCAAAACCCTGCGTGATCTTACTTTTGATTTGAAATGCATATGTTATCCTCCGTTATTCCGAGAGTTCGATTCTAATATGTTCTAACCTTTTAATTATAGCATTTTTGAAAGAATTAAAGACGTAATCCGCCAATTTATGAGAGCAGGACCGAGCCCTTTTTGACAGCCAGGGAGAACACGATCCCCGTTACTGAAGAATTCCTTCTGATAACGATGTCACCGCCTCCGCTCGCAAGATAACATGCGGCAGTGGCCGTATCGTTGATCTTTTCGGGCGCAAAAGTCATCTTAAGCGGCGGTTTCGCGGCCGAGAGTTCCGAGTTCTCATAGGATACGATCTGCGCTCCGAACTCTTCGGCAACCCTTTTGACCGTATCATTCTCCCTGGTCGTATAGGGAACTGCAATGGTTCCGACCGAGAGCGGCTCGATCATGTGGTTCTCCAAAGACTCCCTTATACCTTCCGCAGCGTACTCCGGATCGGTCCTTGTCCTTTGCTCCATGCCGATGCTCATTATCTTCGGTGTAAGTCCTAAGACGCCCGAATCGGTTATCCCTTCCAGCCTTGAGCATGTTATGAAGACATCCGTCGCGGCTCCTTCCTTCTGCGCGTCAAGACGTGACTGGTAGTACTGCTTTATAAAATCTTCCCTCATATCCGCGGGGTATTTTTTCAGTTCATAAACCATCGGATCGAGGACCGGATCGCCGTAAGCCACTTTAAGGTCTGTAAAGATCCTTACGGGCAGGCCTTTCTTTAATCTTCCGTCAACCTTGTCCAGGAGTTCTTTGCTGCTGACCGCCATTCCGTACCTGGAAGCCACTTCCGTAAGGCTCCCTCCGACGTCTTCCCCGCTTCCGAATTCAGTAAAGCACTTCCCGCCGAGGATCTTTTTTATTGAATCGAAAATGCCGAAGCAGGAAGATGCCTCATCAGTCCCGCCTTTTCTTATGACACAGGCGAAAAGGCCTTCCGCGGAGACGCAGAATACCGGGAGCTTTCTCATTGATTCGGGTATCATCTCCCGTGAGATCCTTACAGCCGCTTCAAGAGGCAGGAGCATTACGATCGCGGCATCCCCTGTCTCTTCAGGGACAACGGTCCCGCCGCTTAAGAAATCATCACCGTCGATCCATCTGCCTCCGATGCCGTCTATCAGACGCTGACCTGTCTTTTTAGCATTCTCGGATCTGCCGTAGCAAAGAAGATACATGCCTTTCCCTCCTTAACAATCCATAAACAGATTTTTTGTTGTCTACATTATGGTACATTATTTGAGGTTTCGAGCAAAAAGAAAGGTGGTTTTTCATGAAAATAGTTATCCTTGACGGTGCAGGCGCAAATCCCGGTGACATCTCCTGGGCCCCTTTTGAGCGTTTCGGCGAGGTGGTTGCCTACGACTACACATCAAAAGATCAGGTGATCGGGCGTTCTTCCGGCGCCGAGGTCTGCATCACGAACAAGACCGTTTTCGATGCCGAGACATTAAGGAGCCTTCCGGAGCTTAAATATATCGGCGTTCTGGCGACAGGCTACAACGTTGTGGACCTTGAAGAATGCAGGAAACTCGGCATTACGGTTACAAATGTCCCCGAATATGCAACTTACGCGACCGCTCAGATGACGATCGCCCTCCTTTTAGAACTCGCAAGCCGTCCCGGAATGCACAGCAGCGACGTTATGGACGGCGGCTGGTGCAAAAGCCCGCAATTCAGCTATTTTCTTGCTCCCCTGACAGAACTAATGGGAAAGAACATGCTGGTATTCGGATTCGGCAAGATCGGTCAGAGGGTCGCCGCGATCGCGTCCTCTCTGGGCATGAAAGTATCCGCGGTTCCCCATCATCAGGGCGAAGGATCTGCCGTTGTTGACGGTTACAGGATACCTTTCACGACACTTGATGAAGGATTAAAGACCGCAGATGTAATTTCCGTACACTGCCCGCTCACACCCGAGACAAAAAATCTCATTAACAAAGAGCGCCTTGCTTCCGTAAAAAAAGGCGCATTCCTGATAAACTGCGCGAGAGGCCCCGTCGTTGACGAGAACGCAGTCAGAGAAGCCTTGGATTCAGGTGTTTTAGGCGGCTACGGCGCAGATGTCGTTTCAGTCGAGCCCATGCTTCCCGGCAATCCGCTCCTCGGTGCGCCCAACTGCGTGATCACGCCCCATATCGCCTGGGCGGCAAAAGAGACCAGGATCCGCCTGATCGATGCCGCAGCTGAAAATCTTGATGCATTTTTGAAAGGCAGAGCGGTCAACGTGGTCAGCTGAACCCGACCGTTTTGGAAATCATTATCCGAAATCTGTCCAAAAGATAGCAAGATTTGTTGAATGATTTTTTGCGCCAATTTACAAAAATATCCCTGAAAATACCGATGGCATCTTGTTACGAAACAAGATGCCATCGACATGGAATAAGGGATAGATTAAGAAAACTGTCGTGATTTAAAAACTAGAACCTCGTAATTGAGGTCCCCTATTCAAACGCCTCATTACAGCCAAATAATAACAAGATGTGAGCGATTGGTCAAATAATTTTTTAATGACAAAATCAGTTATTTCTTTTTCGAGGACTTAAGCTGGACCACAAAACCCGCTGCAGTGAAAGCCACAATGATAAAACAGGCAGTCAAAGCAGGCGTATCCGTGACCCTTGTCCCGAGGAAATTGTCCTGTATGTAAAGCGCGTAAGGATTGGCCTTGAGCAGATTCCAGAGGAACGTGGCCGAAGCCCAAGCTATTACCCTGGCTCCCACGAAAGCCGTAAAAAAGCAGATCGTCCATTTCTGGGCAAAATAGACCACCACGCCCAGGATCATTCCGATAACGAAGCCTGTCAGAAGAGGGATCAGGACTTTGTCGGCTCCCTTTCCCGGGAAAAGCTGTCCGTAATCGGTATAGACGAAATACGCGCAGAACAGTGCGGTCAGCGCGATCAATGCCCTCATGTAAAGCGCGAACGCCGCGATCGCAAGTATGATCGCAGGCACCACGGTAACGCACAGTTTAGCTATCTCGGAAAGGGGCGAGCCCTGCGCCTCGGCGAATTTGACTATAAAAGTTCCGCCGATATATCCGAGAACGCCGCCCACTACGGCAAGACACAAACGGAAAAGCTTGTATCCGTTAAAGCACAGGATGATTCCGACCAGGACTCCCGCGCCTATAAGTATCAACTCGGTCAAATCTCCAATATCTCCTTTATTTCCTCACAGGTCAGAGCCGACATCAGCCTGACCTTCAGTTTTGCCGCGCCGCGGATACCTTTAACATAGAAGGGCATCACGCTCCTGAATTCCTTTACCGCGATATCCTCATCGCAGTAGCGGCATCTTCCTTCAAGCTCACGTATGAGCATTTCTTTTCTTTCCTGTTCCGACGGTTCAGCCGGAAGTTCCCTGCCTTCCAGGAAGGCTGTAACGGAGGCGAATATCCACGGGTTGCCGCGGGCCGCCCTTCCTATCATGACGCCGTCAGCACCGGTATCCGCCATCAGCGACGCGGCAGACGGTCCGTCCGTCACATCCCCGTTAGCGAAAAACGGTATATCATAACCCCTTACAGCCTCTCTCATCAAGGCTATGGCTTTTCTGTCGCACAGGCCCGCATACATCTGGGGCCTTGTGCGGCCGTGGACGCAGAGCATGTCGCATCCGGCATCAGCTACGGCTTTGGCGAAATCCGGCCTGCCCGCATCGCCTGCATTATACCCGATCCTTGTCTTTACGGTCACCGGAACCTTTTTTCCGAGTCCCTCAAGTGCCTTTTTGCTTGCCCTTACGATTGCCGCGGCAGCCTCGGGTTCGTTCATCAGGGCACTTCCGGCACCGGTCTTTACGACCTTCGGCACGGGGCACCCCATGTTTATGTCGATAATGTCCACTTTGGAAAGGACAGGATCTTCCATGATCTTTCCGATCGCCGCCGTGAAATCTTCCGGATCAGCTCCGAAAAGCTGGATCGCAGTGATCTTCTCCCTTTCCGGGTCGATCCTTAAGTACTGCATGCTCTTTTCAAGGCCGTTATATCTTATCGAACGGGCAGAAACGAGCTCTGTGGGCGCATAAGCAGCCCCCATCTCCCTGCAGATGCCGCGGTATGTGATATGGCTTACCCCCGCCATCGGCGAAAGCACCACGTTACCCGGTATATTAAGTCCGCCTATCGTGACAGAATTCATTATTTCTCCCAAATATCGAAATTTTCGTTAATTGATTTTATACCTTTTTTTGCTTGAAATAATTATAGACAGAGAACAAAATAATACACGTGAGTAAAAAGAGGTATGGATATTATGGATGATTGTCTGGTTTATTTCTTTACGGGTTTCCTTGACAGCGGCAAGACTTCCTGCATCTGTTCATGGCTTACCAACGATAATTTCAAGAACCGCAAGTCTGTCGTCATCTGCACAGAAGAAGGCGACGAGGAATATGACGAAGAGCATTTAGGCGGCGTAAAGCCCGTTGTCATCAACTGCGAGACCGACGAGGTCACGAAGGAGATGACTTTCGATATCGAGGAGAAGTATTCTCCCTCGGTAGTCTTCATCGAATGGAACGGCACGGTCTCCCCTGCCGAGTTTTTCGACAAGGTCGATGTGCCCGACCGCTGGGCTCTTGCCGCAGCCGTCGTCGTGATCGACGCTTCCACATACAGCAATTCCCTCAAGAACATGACAACGTTCTTCGCCGACTATTTCAGATACGGCGATACGGTCATCTTCAACCGCGTTGACCCTGACAACGACAATCTCCCCAAGATGAGAGCCTCCGTCAAGGCAGTCAATCCCGGTATGAGCATCAACTTCGTTTCAAAGGACAACGAGATCGTCAGGATCGAAGACCATCTTCCCTACGACCTTAAGCAGAATCCCTGCCATATCACGGCAGACGATTTCGGTCTTTTCTATACTGACTCCATGGACAACAGAGCCCGCTACGAAGGCAAGCGCGTCAGCCTGATAGGAGAGGCGGTCCCGATCCCCGAATACCGCGGAAAGGCATTTGCCCTTGAGCGTCAGGCTTATACCTGCTGCGCTGCCGACCTTCAGCCGATGGGCATCTTGTGCCTGTACCAGATCAAGCCGGGCTTCCCTGCGGGACAGTGGGTTAAGGTAACGGGGACCATCAGATATTTTGAGGACAAGACCCCTGACGGCCAGAAGATCGCTGTTCCCTGCCTCCAGGCAGAAGAATACGCGCTGACTTCCAAGCCCGATAACGACGTAATCTATTTCAATTAAAGAAAGAGGCGATATAAATGACAAAAGTAGACATTTTCTCAGGATTCTTAGGAGCAGGAAAGACAACGCTCATCAAGAAGCTCATTGCTGACGGATACAACGGAGCCAAGCTCGTTCTCATCGAGAACGAATTCGGCCAGATCGGTATCGACGGCGGCTTTCTCAAGGAATCGGGCATCGAGATCACTGAGATGAATTCAGGCTGTATCTGCTGCAGCCTTGTAGGCGATTTCGGAACGGCGCTTCAGGAAGTTATCGAGAAGTTCTCACCTGACAGGATCCTCATCGAACCTTCGGGCGTAGGCAAGCTTTCTGACGTTGTAGCCGCAGTCAAGCGCGTTGAAGGCACTGAGATCTGCGGAACGGTTACAGTCATTGACGCTTCCAAGTGCAGGGTCTACCTCAAGAACTTCAAGGAGTTCTATGAGAACCAGATCAAGTACGCCGGAACGATCATATTGAGCCGTACGGGCAATATCTCCCAGGAGAAGCTCGACCAGGCGATCGAACTCATCCGTGCCATCAACGATCATTCCCAGATCATCACAACACCCTGGGATGATCTCTCCGGAGTTCAGATCCTCAAGGCTATCGAAGAGCCTCTTACCGCTGCCGACATGGCTGCAGCTCTTCTCGAAGCCGAAAAGCATGAGCACGAGCATCACCACCATCATCACGATGAGGACTGTGAGTGCGAAGAGTGCAAGGGACACCATCATCACGACCACGATGACGACGATGATGATGACGAGGATGAGCACGAGCATCATCACCACCATGACCATGACGACGACGATGATCACGACCATGAGCACCACCATCATCATGATCACGACGCTGACGAGATCTTCGATTCCGTCGGTTTTGAGACATCAAAGCACTTCACCAAGGACGAGATCACAGCTGCCCTTGCATCACTTGATGAGAATGCCAAGTACGGCATGATCCTCCGTTCCAAAGGCATCGTTGCCGGTGAGAACGGCGAGTGGATCCATTTCGATTACGTTCCGGGCGAATCAGAAGTACGTACCGGCTCATCCGATGTCACGGGCAAGATCGTAGTCATCGGCTCCGAGGTCAAGAAAGACGCCGTAAAGGCACTTTTCGGCATCTGACCGTCCGGGAAGCGTTCAGAAAAACTATAGAGGGAACAAGGAACGATTAATGGCCAAGAGAGGACTCAGGATAATCGTCGTAGGCGCAGGCAAGGTAGGGGACACCCTTGTCAACCGCCTTGCTGACGAAGGACACAACCTGGTGATCATAGACAAGAACGAAGAGCGTCTTACGCAGCTCGCAAATCTCTGCGACTGCATGTGCATAAGCGGGAACGGTGCAAGCCACGAGGTTCTCGAGGAGGCAGGCATCACAGAGACCGATCTGTTCATTGCAGTTACAGAATCAGACGAGCTCAACCTCCTGTGCTGCACTATCGCAAAGCAGTTCAATAACAAGCTGGCAACCATAGCGCGCGTAAGGAACCCCGATTACATCAGCGAGATCAATTACCTGCGTTCCAAACTCGGCATCGAGATGATAATCAACCCCGAATACGAGGCTGCCGTCGAGGCATCCCGTCTTCTCTTCATCCCTGCCGCGTTATCAGTCAACTCGTTTGCTCACGGCCAGGCGGAACTCGTCAAGATCCAGATACCCGACGGGAATATCCTTGACGGCAAGACGATCGCATATCTGGGCCAGAACATCACCAACGACATACTGATCGCCGGAGTTGAGCGCGGCACGGATTTCACTATCCCTAACGGAAACTTTGAGCTCAAGGCAGGAGACATCATCTCCTATATCAGCACGCGTAAGTCCAACTACAATTTCCTGAAGCTGATCGGATTTAATACGCGTTCCGTAAAGAGTTCGCTGATCGTCGGCGGCGGCACATGTGCCTACTACCTGGCTGACCTTCTCATCAAATCCGGGATCGACGTAACGATCATCGAGAAAGACGGGAACCGCTGCGAGGTCCTGTGCGATCTTCTCCCGAAAGCAACGATACTGAAAGGCGACGGAACAGACGAATCCCTCCTCGAAGAGGCCGGGATCAAAGACGTTGACTCAGTCATCGCTCTCACGGGACTTGACGAAGAGAACATCATGCTCGCTCTGCATACCAAGGCAGTTTCCAACGCAAAGGCCATTACCAAGATCAACAAGATCACATTTACCCAAGCGATCGAAAGCCTGAAGCTCGGAAGTGTTATCTACCCCAAATACATCACTGCAGAGAGGATAATATCCAACGCAAGATCCAGACAGGCAAAGATCGGAAGCAATCTCGAAGTCATGTACAGCCTCTTCGGAGACAGGGCTGAAGCCTGTGAATTTAAGATAAAGGAAGCATCAAGGATCACCGGAGTAATGCTCAAGGATCTGCCGCTCAAGCCGGGTCTTATCATTTCTTTCATCGGACGCGACGGCAAGATCATTATCCCTACGGGTTCCGATCAGATCAATATCGGCGATAACGTCATGGTAGTAACCGTGAACAAGGGCTTCACCGAGATCTCTGACATACTGAGATGAAGATAAAGCTGCAGATATACATTTTGGGTAAGGTCCTGACCATTGAAGGAGTGCTTATGCTCCTTCCGGTCCTTTGCGGCCTGATCTACGGCGAACTCCGTAATTCCGTTATCTTCGCGCTTTTCGCGATCGGTTATATTGCCGCGGGACTTCTTATCTCTTTGAAAAAGCCCGGGAAAACAACGATCTATCTCAAGGATGGCTGCATAGCGACAGCCTTGAGCTGGATAGTTCTGTCGGCCTGCGGGTGCCTGCCCTTCGTTGTAACGGGCGAGATACCCTCATTCACGGATGCGATGTTTGAGACAGTCTCCGGGTTCACCACCACAGGTGCGAGTATACTGACAAACGTAGAAGGGCTGTCACACATATCTCTTCTCTGGAGATCGCTGACACACTGGATCGGCGGCATGGGCGTGCTGGTATTCCTCCTGGCCGTTGTCCCGATGTCAGGCGGTTCCAACATGAACCTGATGAAGGCGGAGAGCCCCGGGCCTTCCGTAGGCAAGTTCGTCCCGAAGGTCCGCACGACCGCGAAAGCGCTTTATACGATCTATCTGGCGCTTACCGTAATCGAGATACTGGTGCTCATCATGTCCGGAATGCCCTTATTTGACAGTCTATGCTCCGCATTCGGAACGGCAGGCACGGGCGGCTTCGGCATAAGAAATGACAGCTTTGCCTCGTATGCTCCGCATATCCAATGGATCGTCGCGGTGTTCATGATCCTTTTCGGAATCAACTTCAACTTCTACTATCTGATAATCGCAAAGCAGCCGGGAAAAGCCCTGAAACTCAGCGAGGTCAAGGTGTACCTTGCGATCATCATCATTTCCACGGTCGTTATCACATTGAACATACTTAATGTAACCGGGACCTCAGCTGAAGCCGCAAGACACGCTTTCTTCCAGGTTGCTACCGTTATTACGACGACGGGATTTGCGACAACGGACTTCGATACATGGCCGACACTTTCCAAGCTCATTATGGTAGTGCTGATGTTCATCGGTGCATGCGCAGGTTCGACCGGAGGCGGTATAAAAGTCTCGCGTTTCCAGATCAGGGCCAAGATGATCGTCAGGGAGATAGCGTGCTATATCAATCCGAGAGCGGTCAAAAAGGTCCAGATCGACGGCAAGCCGATCGACCCAGACCTGGAGCGCTCGGTATCTGTCTTCTTCTTTGTATATCTTCTGATCTTTACGGCATCAGCCGCAATAGTAGCCTTGGAAGGTCATGATCTCATTACGACCTTTACTTCTGTAGCGGCAACGATCAACAACATCGGCCCGGGTCTTTCGATGGTAGGTCCGACCTGCAACTACGCTTTTCTGTCGGGATTATCCAAGTGGGTGCTTATCTTCGACATGCTGGCCGGAAGATTGGAGCTGTTCCCCTTGATCATCTTCCTTAATCCGATGACCTATAAGGGTTCATTTAAGGGATTATCTTCAATGAAACAGAACTGATCACAGTTCGTAAGGTTTGGGATCCGACCTCGTATATCTGATTATCTCGTCCATCCTGTCACGGTCCTTATAGGCGACCAGTGAGAATGCCATGCCGGATTTGCCGGCACGCGCGGTACGTCCGATACGGTGGAGATACAGCTCGTTTTCCTTGGGAATATCGAAATTGAATACAGCCTCGATGTCATCAACGTCTATGCCTCTGGCAATAACGTCCGTGGCTACGAGGACATCGAACTTGCATGCGCGGTAGGCATCCATAACGCGGTTTCTGGTGCCTTGCCCTATGTCGCCGTGAAGGACCTTGGCTGAAAGCCCGTTGGCCACAAGCCTTGCACCTACCTTTGATGTCTGATCCTTGGTATTGCAGAAAACTATGACCTTCTTGAGGTCTTCTTTCGCCATTATCCTCATAATGGCGCTCAGTTTGTCCTTTTCGGGGCACTCCACGATATATTCGTCGATATCGGGATGATCCTCCTGTTTGGGCATGACGTCTATCTCGGCGGCACCCTCCATGAATTCCCAGGTGATATCCTGGATCTCCCTGGGCATCGTGGCCGAGAAAAGCGCTATCTGCTTATCTTTCGGGGTAAGCGCCATTATCTGTCTGATATCCCTGATAAAACCCATCTTGAGCATCTCGTCAGCCTCATCGAGAACGAGCGTATAGATCTGCGAGATATCGACGAACTTCCTGCCGACCATATCGAGAAGCCTTCCCGGAGTCGCAACAACTACCTGGGGCTTTTTGGCGAGCTTCTCCTTCTGGACGTTCATGCTCTGTCCGCCTATCAGTGATGCGATTCGGAAGCCCTTGATGTTGCGTGCAAGACCTTTAAGCTCGCTTGTTATCTGGAGTGCCAATTCTCTCGTCGGGCTCATTATCAGGGCCTGCACGAAGTTTACGTCCATGTTGAGGTATTCGAGGATCGGGATGCCGAAAGCAAACGTCTTTCCGGTTCCCGTAGGCGCTTTTGCTATAACGCTCATGTTATCCATCATGAGCGGGATCGCCTTCTGCTGAATGGTAGTAGGGCGCTTCACCCCCATCTTCTTCAAAGATGCCATCACCTCAGGCGAAAGGTCTAATTCCTCAAATGTAAGTTCCTCTTCCATTACGTCCCTGCCCGTCAGAAAGTATAAAAGTTCGATCCGTCGACCGTCTGATGTTCCATAATCTCAGACAACGGATCCTTTGAAGCATCCTTCTCCAGCATCTCGAAAAGATATTCCGCAGCGACTATCTGGCCGTGCGTCATGAACCATCCTCTGCCTGAACCCGAGATCTCATAATCGTCCTGATCACCCGAGCCTGCGATGACTATCTTCGTACCGTCGGCAAGCGTTACCTCGATATTGACGAGAGTCACCGGAACTTCAGCAGGAGTATCAAAACCGTCATATGTATTGATGCCGATCTCCTTGGCCGGAACGAAGTTGATGACTATGCCGTTCTTGCCCTGAACCTTGTGATATCTCTTATCTGCCGAAGCGCCCTTCAGGTATGCATCATCTATCTTATATGAGTGAAATTCCGTAAGCCACTTTGTGATGTCTATCCACTTCGAGCCGTGCCAGCCTGTATCAAGCCCCTTCACGCCTTCATAGCCGTGGATGGCGGCATCAACGTTAATGCTGTTCTTGAAAATAACGTTGCCTGCTTGAGAGCTGAACGCTCCGCTGCCGTATTCTGCAGGCGGAGCAGGCTCTGTCTCAGTCTCCTGCGATGATTCCGTTGTTTCTTCTGTAGTCTCGGTCTCTGAGGTCTCTGTAACCGTTACTGATTCTGACGGTGTTGTAAGTATAGTTGTTTCTTCAGGCTTCTTGTTGCAGCCTGCCGTAAGGATAACTGCAGCAGCGACCGCCGCTGCACCTGCTCTTATTCTAAGACTCAAATCCTCATGCCTCCGAATTAAATTCAAATAGAATTATACTTTAAATATACGATTTTTCTCGGGCTTTTTAAGGGAAATCCGCTTTTTCGATAAATTGTTATAATTAGTGAAAAGAGTTATTCAGGGGGTTGTCAGTATGGCTAAACGCGTATTCCTCATTGTATTGGACAGCTTTGGTATCGGAGGCGCGCCCGACGCGGCGGACTTCGGAGATGAGGGCAGCAACACCCTTGCTGCAGTCCTTTCATATTCGGACAGACCATTCCCCAATCTTGCGAAAATGGGACTTTTCTCGATCGATGGCGAGGACGATCCGCGTATCACAGATTACCTTTCAAAGCAGGAGAGTATCCCTTTTCCTGCAGGTTCATATGCCCGCGTCAGAGAGCTTTCCGCAGGCAAGGATTCTACCATCGGCCACTGGGAAATAGCCGGCATTCTTTCCGGCAAGCCCCTTCCGACATATCCGGACGGATTCCCCGAAGAGATCATCAGAGAACTGTCAAAGGCATTCGGCAGAGGGATCCTTTGCAACAAGCCATACAGCGGAACAGAGGTCATTAAAGATTTCGGTGAGGAACACATGAAGACCGGCTCCGTGATCGTCTATACATCCGCGGACAGCGTTCTTCAGATCGCGGCCCACGAGGATATCGTTCCCATAGAAGAACTCTACGATATGTGCCGCAAGGCAAGAGCCATCATGACGGGAGAACATGCGGTAGGAAGAGTTATCGCAAGACCTTTCGAAGGAATGCCCGGCAGCTTTACAAGGACACCCAGACGCCACGACTTCTCACTCGAGGCACCTTCTTCAACAATGCTCGATATGTTGAAAGCTAAAGGATATGACGTTATCTCCGTAGGTAAGATCTTTGATCTTTTCGCAGGCAGGGGCATTACCGAATCCAACCCGACCTCCGGCAACACAGAAGGCATCGCAAAGCTCAAGGAAATGGTCTTAAGAGACTTCAACGGCCTTTGCTTCGTCAACCTTGTCGATTTCGATATGAAATACGGCCACAGAAACGATATCAAGGGTTACTGCGAGGCCATGCATGAATTTGACGATGCGCTGGGTACCGTAATGGACGGCTTAAGAGATGACGATCTTCTCATAATAACTGCAGATCACGGGTGCGATCCGTCCACGCCTTCCACAGACCACTCACGCGAATGCGTTCCGCTCATGATCTTCGGAGAAGGATACCAGGTTCCCTGCAACCTGGGCGAACTCTCGGGATTTACCAATATCTCCGATATCGTTCTGAATGCCCTCACAGGCAGAAAATATGAGCGCCGTTTCGTTCCGGCCGCAGGTTCTTCCGTTCAGTCTGATGACAACATAATGAGCTATGTCGACCTGACCAATCTGAAGACGGTTGCCACAGCAGATGACATAAAGGCACTCTTAGACAAAGCGATCGCAGCAGGCTGCGCCTCAGTCTGCATTCCGCCCTGCTTCGTAAAAGATGCTTCAGCTTATGCAGACGGACGCATGGCAATCTGCACCGTGATCGGGTTCCCTAACGGTTATTCCACAACGGGCTCAAAATTATACGAGGCAAAAGAAGCATGTGACAACGGCGCTTCGGAGATCGACATGGTCATCAACATCAACTTCGTCAAATCCGGGCGCATGGAAGAAGTATCCCGCGAGATAAAGCTTATAGCAGATGCCGTTCACGAAAAGGGTGCGATCCTTAAGGTCATTATTGAGACATGCTGCCTCGAAGAAGACGAGAAGATCGCACTCTGCCGTATCGTTACTGATGCAGGTGCGGATTTCATAAAGACATCCACCGGTTTCGGAACTTCCGGAGCTGCCGTGGAAGACGTTGCCCTGATGCGCGCAAATGTCGGTTCCGGAGTTAAGGTCAAAGCAGCCGGCGGCATCCGTTCCGAAGAATCAGCCCGCGAAATGATAAAAGCGGGAGCATCCAGAATAGGCGCGTCCCGCTTATAAAGCTTTCTTTTTATCTGTCCGTCAGAAAGATACCTGGTTCTTGCCTTCGCGCTTGGACTTATTGAGCTTGCGCTCCGCGCGTGAAAGGAAATCGGAGATATCGGTGTCAGCTTTGTTGAACGCTGCCACTCCCGCAGAAGCTGAAATGCTTACTCTCTTGTTCTCGATAACGAAAGGATTGTTCGAGATCTCCTGGATTATCTTCTTTGCGACCGCGACCGCAGGGACTTTGTCGGTATCGGGAAGAACGACCGCGAACTCGTCTCCGCCCGTTCTGAAGCATGTGTCCGCTTTTCTGGTGTTGGACAAAAGGATATCCGCAATGTATCTGAGCAGAAGGTCTCCGCTCTGCTGGCCGTTCTGGTCATTGAAGAACTTCATGTCATCAAGGTCTAAAACGATGATGGAGAACGTGGATTTGTCATCGCGCTCAGCATACATGCTCGCATACTTTTCGAGTTCCTCGTACAGATATCTGCGGTTATAAAGTCCGCTCAGGTCATCGACTCTGGTAAGCAGCTCCATCTTGGAATAAGAGAGCTGGAGCTCCTTCTCGAGTTTCTTCTGGTCGGTTACGTCCTTACTCGTTCCCCATGTGCCGATGACATTGCCCTCATCGTCGTAAAGGGGATACTTCGAGCACATATAATACCTGACGTTCTCGTCATCTAAGACGAGCTCTTCGACCATGTTGATGATCGGGGTTCCCGTCTGCATTATCGTAAGCTCGGTCTCTCTTGCCGACTGTGCGAAATCCTTCGGAAAATAATCGAAATCCGACTTGCCGAAGACTTCTTCCGGAGTCTTTGCGCCGAGCTGCTGCACATGACCCAAGGTATTCCATATGAACTTGGAATCCCTGTCCTTAAAGTAGACCGTGTCAGTAGAATACTTCCTGATAGTATCTATAACGATCTTATCGATCTTCTTTCTCGTTGCGGGATCATTGAAATCGATCATATGGTCTCCTCCGTTAGTCTGTTGAAAAGAGATCAGAGAGGCTGGCTCTCGCTCTCCTCGATGATTATTCCTTCACCCTTCAGCGCGTCATAATAAAGCTGTGCAGGGAACGCAGCCGGTGTAAAGACACCCGGCTTTGCCCATTTGTCGAGGCACATGAGCTTTACGCCGGCTATTATCGCAGAACCGTCCATAAATTCGAGTGCCGATATTCCGTTCTTCTCACGGATCAGGTCGTTGTTTTCCTTTATCTTGTAGAGCTTTGTGAGCGGCTTGGCATTCTTTACGCCCGAGACATAGATCTCATAGATTGCATCGCCTGTATAAGTGACATTCTCGTTCTCAGGTTCTTCCTGGGTAATGACCTCATCTATTCTCTTGGGAAGCACTTCGGCTACAACGTCAACAGGCTTAACCAAAGCATTCCCTACCTTGACCGGCTTATCTGAGAGAAGACCAAGTGCCCTGAGCATCTCGATCTTGGCTGTAGGAACCTTTCTTCCCTCGCGTCTGACAACCGGTTCAAAGAACGAAGCTTCCGATATCTCAGGCATTTCCTTGAGGAAATCGGTTATGACCTGGTTGGATGTCATGAACACCTGTGTTCCGCCGGAAGATCTGGCTTCCCTTGAGAACTCGGGTTCCGAGACGGGCTTGCCTTCCTTGATATGGATAACCGGATGCGCTGCGTTGACGCCTTTTCCGGCATTGGGATTCTTTATGTCCTCGGAATAAAGGATATCTTCGCCCTTCTCCTGAACTTCTGTCTCTTTTTTCGCGGACTCGCCTGCTGAAGCTTTCTGAGGTGCTGTGCCGGGAATAACGCAGATGCTGACATTGTCGACTTTTGCAAAATCATTGGCGACAGCTTTCCTTACGATGGTCGTAATAACGCCGGGATTGAAGCCCGCGCCGCAGACAGCGGTCTTCTTGGCATGCTGGAATGAGCCGAATTTCCTGAACTGATCTGAAAGGAGTGAGTTGGGATTGGGCATGATGGGAACACCGCAAAGGCGTCCGTCGATGTAATCTGCTCCGACTGCAGCTGCCATTTCCATAGCTCCCTGGGTGAATTCCGGGGGCATGAGATTTACTACAAGTTCAGGTGCGATGATCTTGGCCATCATCATAGCGCCCTGAGGATTATCAAGATTAATGGCTGACGTTGTTACCTGGAATCCGCGCTTGGACGCGAGATTCTTGAGCTCATCACAATCTTCTTTTTTCTGGGAAGCCAGTGCTATACCGGAAGCAAGCGAGCGGTCGAGGCAAAGTGCCAGTATAAGCCGCTTGGCAATCTCATTACAACCAAGTATCAATATGCGTTTCATATGAAGTGCCGCCTTCTTAGATCATCTTTACCTATTCTACTTAAAACAAAACTAATCGGCAACTTGAAAATACAGTTAAAAACCCCAAATGTGCATATAAAACTGCATAACGCAAAAGGGCTTTTACAGATGCTTTTTGATGGAAATGCGAATTTACCGCGCCTGACCTGCAAGGGTAATATACTTTCATCTTATCTTTAGATAAGGAAGGAGAATTTTGTTATGAAATCTTTTACACGCAAACTGATGTCTGTCATCGTTGCAGCTTCTTTCTGCTTCGGTCTCGCTTCATGCTCCAAGACACCTGCTGCTTCTTCTGCTTCTGATGCAACAACCACAACAGTTGCAGAGTCCAAGGCTGCCGAGTCTTCCGCTTCTTCTGAGGCTAAGGCTGAAGTTAAGACTGTCTCCGCAGGCAAGCTCACCATGGCTACAAATGCTACTTTCCCTCCGTATGAGTATCACGAAGGCGATAAGATCGTAGGCATCGATGCTGAGATCGCAAAGGCTGTTGCCGATAAGCTCGGTCTTGAGCTCGTTATCGAGGACGTAGAATTTGACTCCATCATCGCAGGCGTTCAGGCCGGCAAGTACGATATCGGATGCGCAGGCATGACAGTTACGGAAGACAGACTTAAGTCCGTTAACTTCTCTACTTCTTATGCTACAGGCATCCAGTCCATCATCGTCAAGGAAGGTTCCCCTATCAAGACCATCGACGATCTTCTCAAGGGTAACTACAAGGTTGGCGTTCAGTCCGGCACCACAGGCGACATCTACATGTCCGATTCCGAGGGTGGCGTAGGCGAGAACCGTATCGACCGTTTCAAGAGCGGTAACGATGCCGTCATTGCTCTCAAGGCAGGCAAGGTTGACGCTGTCTGCATCGACAATGAGCCCGCTAAGGCTTATGTTGCTGCTAACTCCGGTCTTGTTATCC
>OCVV011316295.1_pt1 | contig 19789 bp, 16 predicted proteins | sample 1539721 | NCBI WGS metagenome assembly OCVV01 (sample SAMN02144230, study PRJEB22623) | gut metagenome | biome: sheep rumen | host: Ovis aries | place: New Zealand
CTACCTGCAGAAGATGCAGAAGAGTCCGTGGTGGGACTACGTGATCGACTGGATCAAGCAGCAACTGCCCAAGAAGGAGGAGGATGCGATTGCCGGAGCCGGTGGCGACGGGAAGTTCAATCCCTACATCCTGTCGAGAAAAGAAGACGGCCTGATTCACAAGATTCAGGACAACGTGCAGTTCAGCATGGACAAGAAGACGGGCGTCATCACCATCATGGTGCGCGACCAGGACAAACTCATCTGCAAGACCGTGGCCGACTCCGTCTGCTCGCTGCTGCAGCAGTTCATCACCGACTACCGCACCAGCAAGGCCCGCAACGACCTGAAATACTACACGAAGCTCGCCGTCGATGCCAAGCACGACTACGAGCGGGCACGCCAGCTCTACGGCAGCTACTCCGACCGCAACATGGACGTGGTCCTGGAAAGCTACCGCGCCAAGCAGGAAGACCTGGAGAACGACATGCAGCTGAAGTTCAACACCTACACCGCCATGCAGACACAGCTGCAGCAGGCCAAGGCCAAGGTGCAGGAGCGCACGCCGGCCTTCACGCTGCTGAAGGGAGCCTCGGTGCCCATCAAGCCCAGCGGCCCCAAGCGCATGATCTTCGTCATCGGCATGGTCATCCTGGCCTTCTTCGGCACCATCGGCTGGATTCTGAAGGATGAACTGAAGAAAACCGTATGAATCCTACCAAGCGCATCATAGTCAACACTTTAGCCCAATATACCAGAGCCATCCTGAATATTGGGCTATCGCTCTATTCCACCCGACTGGTGCTCGAAGCACTCAATGTCGACGACTACGGCATCTATTCGCTCGTAGCCGGCGTGGTGGGCATACTGGGCTATCTGACGAATGCGCTCGTGGTGACCACCCAACGCTACCTGTCGTTCTATCATGGTGCCGGCGACATCGAAAAGGTGCGCCGCGTGTTTGCCAACAGCCTGCTCATCCATATCATCGTGGCATTGCTCATCGGGGGCATTCTCTTTGCCCTGCGCGGCTTGATCATGAACGGAAGCACCCTGAACATCGCTGCCAGCCGACTACTGGCTGCCACCTACGTCTACGACATCACGGTGCTGATGCTGCTCGTGACAATCATCATCTCGCCATTCAAGGCACTGCTCATAGCCCGTGAGAACATTGTCTACATCTCTATCGTGGAGGTTGCCGACGGCGTGATGCGCCTGCTGCTGGCCCTCACCTTGCTCATCATTGGCGGCGACAAGCTCATTGCCTACGCTATCGGCATGGGAGGCATCCTCTTGATCAACCTCATCGCCTTCATGGGCTATGTCTTCGTAAAATATCAGGAAAGCCGGTTCGCCATCAGCCGATCGACGCTCGACAAGCCTATCATCACGAAACTATTGGGGTTTGCCGGATGGACCACCTACGGAATGGCCTCGACCATCTGCCAGCAGCAAGGCCTGTCGGTCGTGCTCAACCATTTCTTCGGCACCACCATCAATGCCGCTTTCGGACTGGCTTCGCAGGTGAACGGGGCCGTGCGATTCGTGTCGACATCCATTCTAAATGCCATGAACCCGCAAATCATGAAGGCCGAAGGCAATGGCGACCGCCAGCAGATGCTGCGCCTGGCTGGCAAGGAGAGCAAGTTTTCGACGGCCCTGATGATGGTGCTGGCCATTCCCATCATCATCGAGATGCCCGACATCCTCGACTTCTGGCTGCGCAACAAGAACGTGCCTGAGCACACCTGCCTGTTCTGCCGTGCCATGCTCCTGGCATTCCTCATCGACCAGACCACTCTGGGACTACACGCTGCCAACCAGGCCACAGGCATCATACGCAACTACTCGCTGCTGATGTACACGCCAAAGATTCTCATCGTACCCATCTCATGGGCCATGCTGGCCTGCGGCATGCCTGTCGACAGCGTGATGTTGCTGTTCGTAGCCACAGAACTTTTGGTGGCCGTGGCCCGCATTCCATTCTTAAAATTCACGGCCGGTCTCAGCATCAGAGCCTACCTGCGGGATGTCTTATTGCCATTACTTCCCCAACTGGCGGTCGCCTGCATCACTTCGCTGATACTTTCCTCCATGCTGCACTTCCGACTGCACAGCCTTGTCACGCTGCCCGTGTCGATTGCCTTCAGCATGGTTGCACTCTGGACGTTCACCTTAGACCGCGACGAGCGGGAGTTTGCCACACGTCTCATCACATCACGATTCCGCCATGACCATTGACCTGAGCAAGTTCTACCTGATTGAGAAAAGGAGTCTTGTGAAGTTCCTTTTCTATGCGGGAATGATTCTGTCATTCTTCGCCTCGCTGCGTCCGTGGTTCCTGTGGTCCATCCATTCCTACTACCCGGTGTTCGTGTCGTTCCTGCTGCTCTTGGCCATACTCATCGACCGCACTACGAGCCGACCTGTTTTCAGCCGCACCGACTTCCTGATACCCGTTGCCGCCTACCTGCTGTTAGGCTACTATCAAGGCATCGTTGCCAGCCAGAGCATCAAGGGACTTATCTCCGTGGCGTTCCTTGCGTTCATCTTCTTTGCCCTGTTCCGATACGAAAGGAAGGAGCTAAGCGCGCTGTCCACCATCTTGGCTAAGTCGATGGCTATTCTGCTGATACCATCGATGTTCTTTTTCTTCCTCTACCTGTTGGGGTTCCCCTTGCCATCGTCCAACCTGCAGTATGGCGATGCGTTCTATCTTTTCTCCAATTACTATTTCTTCCTCATCGACGAGCGCCAGTTGCTGGCCTTCATTCCGCGCTTTCAGTCGGTCTTCCCTGAGCCGTCACACCTGGGCACGGTCTGTGCCGTGCTGCTCTTGGCTCAGCGTGGCAAGTGGCGCCGATGGTGGAACATCACACTGCTCACGGCATTGTTCATTTCGTTCTCTCTGGGTGCCTACGTCTATCTCGTTGCCGTCGTTTTCCTCAACATGTGGACGAAGGGCCGCCGCATCCTGCTCAACCTGATTCTGATCAGTGCCGTAATAGCCTCAGTCATCATAGGATCGTTCTACTACAACGACGGCGACAATCTGGTGAACAGCCTCATCGTGCTCCGTATGGAAGTGGATGAAGGCGAACTGGCTGGCAACAACCGTACGACTGCCGACTTCGATGCCGACTTCGAGAACTTCATGCAGTCGTCCGACATTCTCTTCGGCCGCGAACGCCAGGAGATGTTCGGCGACTCTGGTTATAAAGTGTTCATCTACGATAATGGCTTTGTCGGATTGGCACTGATCATTGTGTTCTTCTTCCTCGCCTTTAATCCCAGCAACAACCGACGGGCAAAGATTTCGGCCTGGATTGTGACGCTGCTCATCTTCGGTGTCGACGCCTTTGTACTATGGTTCGGGCGTTTCATCCCGCTCTACTGTGCTGCTTACAACGACCTTGAGAATAAAGAAAACAACGAAGACCATGAACCTACTGATTGACTTCATTCCCTTCCAGACACAAGGCGGCTATGGCGGTGCGGCAAGTTTTGCCAAAGCCGTCTACGATGAATTGTTCGCAACCCGCGACACTGGCATGCAGGTCATGGCAGCCTACGATGCGACACTTCCTACAGAAGGACGTTTCGACTGCCGCCAACTGGCCAGCCAGTGGGGCATTCCTCTCGTCGACATCTCCACAAAGCCGTTGGCCGAGGTCATCAGCAGCCATGCTGTCGACACGTTCTTCATTGCCATCGGTCAGTTCTATGCTCCATACGATCTGCGGGACATCAAGTGCAAAGTCATCATGTTCATCCACGACATCTTCGACGTGGAACGCTGCGACAACCGCATAGACCTGATGCTTTCCGACAAGTTTAACGAGTCGTCGCTGCAGTATGCGAAACGACTCATTAACCTTTGGTCCGGACGATGGCAGCGACAGCAGCGGAAGCGTTATGAGCAAGTCATACAGCTTTTCTCTGCCGCCAACACCATCCCCTATACAGTTTCCGAATACTCCCGCTCGGCATTAGAGTACTATTTCCCACAGTGCGCCAACAAGATACGCATCTGCTACTCGCCGCTGAAGAATCAAGAGAAGCCTGCCCCCATCGAGCATCCGAAACTCGCCCAGCTCGTTCAGTCAGGGAAGCCCTATCTGCTCATGTTGGCAGCCAACCGCATCTACAAGAATCCGTCGACCGTTGTCAAAGTGTTCCGTAAGCTTCAGGAAGAACACCCCGACCTGCATCTGCTCACGCTCAAATATGGCAAGAGCACCTCTCCCCGACATATCGACATCGACTATCTGAGTGATGCCGACCTCGAGCATGCCTACAAACATGCCTACGCGCTGGTGTTCGGATCGTTCTTCGAGGGCTTCGGCTATCCACCGATTGAAGCGGCACGACATGGCACCCCCACCGTGGCCTCCAACGTCACGAGCATCCCTGAGATACTGGGCGATGCAGGCATCTATTTCTCGCCGTTCTATCCTGCCGACCTCTATCGTGCCCTGAAACTTGTATTAGCTGACCGCGACACCTATGCAATGAAGTCCAGTCAGCGATATGAGCAGATTTGCAAACGGCAAAGAAGCGATCTGAATACTTTGATCAACGAAATTGGCAATAAAACAACCTTACCAGCGTTATAAAGAAAATAATAAGCATGAAACCGCGCATCATAGGACTATACCTCCCTCAATACCACCCTATCCCAGAGAACGATGAGTGGTGGGGCAAGGGCTTCACGGAATGGACCAACGTGGCCAAGGCCAAGCCGTTGTTCCGCGGCCACTACCAACCGCGCATCCCTGCCGACCTGGGCTTCTACGACCTGCGCCTGCCTGAAGTACGCGAGCAGCAGGCACAACTGGCACGCGAAGCTGGGCTGGAGGGTTTCTGCTACTACCACTACTGGTTCGGCAATGGCAGGCAGTTGCTGGAACGCCCGTTCAACGAGGTGCTCGCCAGCGGCAAGCCCGACTTCCCTTTCTGCCTCTGCTGGGCCAACCACGACTGGACAAGCAAAACCTGGGAGAAAGGCAGCAGTCTGCGCCGTGACACGATGATCATGAAGATGGAGTATTCGCGTGAGGACCACATTACTCACTTTCATCACCTACTACCAGCTTTCCGTGACCCACGTTATATCACTGTTGACGGGAAACCTCTTTTCGCCATTTGGGTACCGAAAGGCATCCCTAACTGTAAGGAGTTTATCGATTTATGGCAACAACTGGCACGCGAGAACGGACTGCCCGGCATACACTTTGTGGGACAGACTGAAAACACAGGAAAGGCTCTGCAAGGACATAAGGCCAACTATTTCTCTACCGACATGGCAAAGGATTACTATCAGGCAGTGATTGATTTGGGATTCGATGCTGTGATGTCGCAAGGTTTCCTAAGAGGTACGGCACTGGCCAAAGGCAGGTTCAAAATGATGCTTGAAATGCTGGCGTTCAAGTCACTGCGCCCCACCTACTCAAGAATAGACTATTCACGACTCATGGACAATTACTACGTCCCTGAAGATACTGCAGAGAACGTATATCCAACACTTCTCCCACAGTGGGACCGCACGCCTCGGGCTGGCAAGAAGACATTTTTGCTAACCAACAGTACACCCGAGAAATTCCAACATTATACGGAAAAAGCCCTCAAACTTATCGCAGCAAAGGAAGCCGAGCACCAGATTCTATTTCTCAAGGCATGGAATGAATGGGGCGAGGGCAACTATGTGGAGCCCGACCAACGTTTTGGGCGTGGCTGGCTGATGGCCATCAAAAATGCCATAGAAAAAGTATCAAGTGACTGAAATATTAAAAAACAAAGAACCGATGGAGAGAAAGAAGCTGCTAATTGTCGGCCCACTACCCAACGACAAATACAACTGCCAGTGGGGAGGTGCAACCATTCTGATGAAGAACTTCTACGATTATATTCGCGAGAAGGAAGTCAGACATCGGTTCGTACAAACCAACAAATACGTCAATCCGAAAACCCTACAGCTACGCCCGAAGGGCAACCTTTTGCATTTTCTCCTGCATTTCGCTGCCGCCCTACCTTGGTGCGACACCGTCATGTTTAATTTTTCTGACCACGGGACGGTCCATTATTTCCCTCTACTATCAGGCTTTGCTCACAGACTGGGCAAAAAGGTGGTGTTGCGCAAGTTCGGCGGCTCGTTCGACATTTACCTGAAAGAAGTAGAACAGGCAAAAAAGCAACGCGTTGTCAATGCACTAAAGGATACCGACTTGATTTTCTTCGAAACAAAAGCGAGCATTGCTCATCTGAAGACACTTATAGGCGACACTGACAAAGTACATTGGTTTCCAAACACTCGGAATTCACCTTCTCAGCTAAACTCACCGAAACAGTTTAAAGGCCGGATGGTGTTCATGTCGCACATCTCTGATGTAAAAGGAGTAGGAGTACTGTTGGAAGCCTTCAGCCGTCTGCCTGATAATTACACTCTTGACTTCTACGGGGCCATTAAGGAACCACATTACGAGAATTTCGACTGGCAGTCACATCGCGTAGCCTACAAAGGAGAGATCTCGTCTGACGAAGTTCTTAAAAAACTTAACGATTACGATCTCTTGCTCTTGCCTACTTCCTATCGCGAAGGCTATCCTGGCATCATCATCGAAGCGCTCTCATTAGGTATTCCTGTTATTTCGACACAAGTAGGAGGTATTCCAGAAATCATCACAAGCGGCCACGAAGGTCTGCTGACCGAGCCTGCTGACACCGACGGTCTCGTGAAGGCTATCCTCTCCATCAATGATGACAATTATCCTTCTTTCTGCGAGAACGCACTTTGCACTTTTCGTGAAAACTTCGAGTCCGAACGGACTAATAAGCACATTCTGTCGATATTAACATCATAACATTATCCGTCACACGCTATGCTCATACATTGGTATCGTCTTAGTCACTGGTTGTGGAAGCATCACGTACCACTATTTCCTTCACTTATCTGGAGGTTGCAATACCTGCTTTTCAACTGCTCAGTTCCTGGCAGTTGCACGCTGATGCGTGGGGTTCGCTTTGCCTACGGAGGCATCGGTGTCGTCATTCATGCCCGTGCTGTTGTAGGGAGAAATGCGATGATAGGTCAAGGGGTGACAATTGGCGGCAAAAGCGGATGGTATGAGGTGCCCGTGATTGGCGACGATGTGATCATCAATGCGGGTGCAAGGATTCTTGGTCCCGTCAAGATCGGCAACAACGTCATCATCGGGGCTAATGCCGTTGTTGTGAAAGATGTACCAGACAACTGTGTCGTGGCAGGAGTTCCTGCACGCATCATTAGGGAGGGCATGACGGAAGAAGACCGTGCTGAAATGTGTAAATACAAAGAGAGGGGCGATGGTCCCTTCCCCGTAACACCTTCACGGACATAGTTTTTATGCCATGAACATACAACTGTTGATAGAAACCCTGAGATTCCTACGACCGACACAAGTGATTTACAGGTTGAAAAGGAAAATCCACCAGCCAATGATGAAGCATCTGGCCGCACCGATCACCCATACCTGTTGCAAACTCTATCCTACAATAACGAAACCTCAGTGTTTTGTCGGCAACAATCAATTCACATTCCTCAATCAGACAAGCACTTTCAGGGATTGGAACATGAACGATAATGGTCTGCTGTGGACTTTCAACTTGAATTACATGGACTGGTTGGAACAGCAGAATCTCACGGCTGAGGAAGGTCAGAAGTGGATTGACCTCTTTATCGAATCAATATCTCAGAATATCACCGGCCTGTCCCCCTACCCCACAGCCTTGCGCATCATCAACTGGGCGAAGTTCTTCTGCAAACATTCTAAATGCCTCAATCAGAAGCGAGGAGACAGCATGTATGCCCAGACACGCCTTCTCTGCCGCAAACTGGAATATCATCTCTTGGGCAACCACCTGCTGGAAGATGCCTACGCCTTGTTCATCGCTTCCATCTTCTTCAACGACACTGCGCTCTACCGGAAAGGGAGTCGGTTGCTACTTGAACAACTGAAGGAGCAGATTCTGCCCGACGGAGCCCACTACGAACAGTCGCCCATGTACCATTGCATCATGCTCGACCGACTGCTCGACTGCATCAACTTCTCGACTCAAAACAATGTATTTGCTGACCAACAACAGCTGACGCAACAGCTGACGGCCGTAGCCGTGAGGATGCTGGGCCACCTGCAAGCCATCGTCTATCAAGACGCTACCATACCGCTGCTCAACGACTCGGCAGAAGGCATCGCACCTTCGCCCTGCGAGTTGTTCGACTATGCCCAGCGCTTAGGTCTAAAGTGGAACCCGATGGAACTGAACGAGTGCGGTTATCGAAAATTCAGCAACAAAGCCGCACAAATGGAAGCCGTCATCGACATCGGCAACATTCGCGCCACCTACCAGCCCGGCCACAGCCATGCCGACACCTTCAGCTACGAACTGCGTTGGAAGGGCAGCCCTTACATCGTGGACACGGGCATCTCGACCTACGAAAAGGGAACGCGCCGACAGTATGAGCGCGGCACCGAGGCTCACAACACCGTGAGCATCGACGGTCAGGACTCCAGTCATGTGTGGGGAGGATTCAGAGTTGGCAAGCGTGCCCGCGTGACCGTTGAGGAAGACACGCCGACACGAATCACTGCCCACCACGACGGTTTTGGTCGTCACAGGCTTCACCAACGGACGTTCAGCATCAGCGACTCAGGCTTCAGCATTGAAGATAAAGTCATTGGGAAAGTCTCATCGGTCATCAGCTATCTGCATGTGGCACCAGGCATTGAAGTCAATACCGACCGCCTCGCCGATGGCATCATCACCATTGGCGGCCTGCAACTCACGGTAGAAGGTCACAACGAGATTGAAATACGGAACGACAGTGTGGCAAAAGAATACAATCAGCTCATGCCGACAACCGTCATCGCTATTCACTTCACGACGGTTGTGAAGTATCAGTTTCGCTTCACCTTCTGATAGATGCGGATATAGTCAAACTGCGTCTCGTAGGTGGTTTTCTTATACCGCCCGATACCTTTTATGGAACCATCGCCCACACTTTGGTTCAGCACGATGTAGCAAGGCTGGTCAAACGTCCACTGGCCCTCGCGCAACAGCTTCGGGTCAGTGCTCTTTCGATACGTCCCCACGGGCTTGCCGTCGATGGTCCAGGTGACGTAGGTGGGTGTCCACTCAATAGCATAGACGTGCCACTTCGTCACATCCAGCGGCACGCGGAAACTGTTCTTCTGCCCATGCTTCGGGTTCTTCACCGTCAGCTGCGAGTGAATGTTATGATTGGCCGAGCCCATGTTGCCAAACATCTCAACGATGTCGATTTCGGCATAAGGATCAGTGGTAAAGTTGCGGGGCTGCCACTTCAGCCAGGCCGCAGGGAAATTGCCGACCTTGTTGTTCGTCTTCATGCGGACTTCAATCCTGCCGTAGGTGACGTTATACTTGCCATAGGTCCAAACCGAGCCCGTCAGCATGCGCGCCGTGTCGTTAGGCTCACTCCGGTTCGGAATGGCGCGGCACACCAAGTGGCCATTCTTGATGAACACCACCTTCTCCGAGTCGCTGTTCCAACGGTTGCACTGATCCGGATTGCGCGTCTTGCGGCTCCAGATTTTGCTGTCGGGCTGGCTTCCGTTGGGCAGGTTGAACTCATCGCTGAACACCAGTTCGTAGTCGTCGTCGCTAAGGACGACTTCCGTTTTGCGTGGCGAGTCGGACATCAGCACAAAGAGGAAGGCACTGAAAAGAAGCATTTTGTTCATCATCACGTCATGGTTTTTGGTTTTTGCAAAAATAAGTTATTTTTTCTGTTTCGACAAATAATGTGCTCCTTTTTTACTGTTTTTTCAACTTTAATGGCCATTTTCAGTCCATAACACGCTCTTTTCAGGAAAAAAATCGTAACTTTGCACCCCAATAGAATGAATATGAAGAAAGTGATGTTAGTCTTTGGCACACGTCCAGAGGCTATAAAGATGGCACCTTTGACCATCAAACTGAAAGAAAACGACGCTAAGTTTGAGACCATCGTCTGCGTCACTGGTCAACATCGGGAGATGCTTGACCAGGTGCTTAATATTTTCCAGATTGTCCCCGACTACGACCTCAACATCATGAAGCAGGGACAGGACCTCTACGACGTCACCAGCCGCGTTTTGCTGGGTATGCGTGAGGTTTTGCAAAAGGAACGCCCCGACGTAGTCCTCGTGCATGGCGACACGACAACATCGACTGCTGCGGCACTGTCCGCCTTCTATCAGCAGATTCCCGTCGGTCATGTTGAGGCAGGATTGCGCACCCACAACATCTATAGCCCGTGGCCGGAAGAGATGAACCGTCAGCTCACTGGCCGCATTGCCACCTACCACTTTGCTCCTACGGCGCTCAGCCGGCAGAACCTCCTCCGCGAGGGAGTTGACGACAGCAAGATTACCGTGACTGGCAACACCGTCATCGATGCCCTGCACTGGGTGGTCAACCGCATCAGCGGCAACGACACCTTGCAGAACGAGCTGAAGCAGTCGCTGCTCCGCAATGGCTACGACGTAGACCGCCTCTCTGAAAGTCGTCGCATGGTGCTCATCACCGGTCACCGCCGCGAGAACTTCGGACAAGGCTTCCAGAACATCTGCAAAGCCATCCAGACGCTGTCGCAGAAGTATCCCGACGTGGACTTCATCTACCCCATGCACCTGAACCCCAACGTGCGACGCCCCATCCACGAGGTGTTTGGAAAGAATCTTTCCAATTTAGGCAATATATTCTTCATTGAGCCGTTAGAATATATAGAGTTTGTTCATCTGATGGCACGTTCCACCATCGTGCTCACCGACAGCGGTGGCATACAGGAGGAGGCGCCCAGCCTGGGCAAGCCCGTGCTGGTGATGCGCGACACGACGGAACGTCCCGAAGCCGTCACCGCAGGCACCGTCCGACTGGTTGGCACCGACTACGAAAAGATTGTCGGCAGCGTGTCGACATTGCTTGACGATGCCGAGGCCTACAGCCAGATGAGCCAGGCCGTGAACCCCTATGGCGACGGTCAGGCTTGCCAACGAATTATAGAAAAACTAAAAGCGTAGAAAACTTAGAATATGAAAGCGTGTTTCATGGGATTGGGCTACATCGGACTGCCCACGGCCATCATCGCCGCAAAACATGGAATAGAAATCATAGGCGTTGACATCAATCCCCAAGTAGTGGAGATGACCAACGCCGGTCACCTGCACATCGTGGAACCTGGCATCGAGGAGATGCTTCAGGAAGTCATCAGTATGGGCATGCTCAAAGCCTCGACCACACCCGAGGTGAGCGATGCCTACTTCATCGTCGTGCCTACGCCCTTCAAGGGCAACCACGTGCCAGACACCACCTACGTGGAGTCGGCCACGCGCACGGTGCTGCCCTACCTGAAGGAAGGCGACCTCTTCGTGATTGAGTCGACGTCGCCCGTCGGCACAACGGAGCAGATGGCCAGTCTCATCTTCACCGAACGGCCAGAACTGAAAGGCAAGGTCTTCATTGCCTACTGCCCGGAACGCGTGCTGCCAGGCAACGTCATCTACGAACTCGTGAACAACGACCGCGTCATCGGCGGCATCGACGAGGCTTCCACCCGCAAGGCACAGGACTTCTATCGCCACTTCGTGAAAGGAGAACTGCATGCCACCAACAGCAAGACGGCCGAGATGTGCAAGCTCACCGAGAACTCCTGCCGCGACTCGCAGATAGCATTTGCCAACGAACTGAGCATCATCTGCGACAAGGCCGGCATCAACGTCTGGGAACTCATCGAACTGGCCAACAAGCATCCGCGCGTGAACATCCTGCAGCCGGGATGCGGCGTGGGCGGCCACTGCATCGCCGTCGACCCTTATTTCATTTCGTCGGCATTCCCTGCAGAGGCAAGAATGATTTCGCTGGCCCGCGATGTCAACAACTATAAGGCTGACTGGTGTGCCGAGAAGGTGCAGAACGCCATGCTGCGCTTCGAGATTGAGAAGAAGCGCGTGCCCATCGTGGCCATGATGGGACTGGCCTTCAAGCCCGACATCGACGACCTGCGCGAAAGCCCTGCCAAGTACATCGTCACGAAGGTGATGCAGAGCTACAGCAACTCCAGCATCCTTGTGGTGGAACCCAACATCAAGGAGCACCGCGTGTTCAAGCTGACCGACTACCGTCAGGCCTACGAGCAGGCCGACATCGTCGTGTTCCTCACGGGGCACACTCCCTTCAAGCAACTGCCTTGGAGCGACGAGAAAATCATTCTGGACTTCTGCGGCATCTTCAAGGACCGCCGATAAGCATCTCAGCCAACAACCATGCAGAAGGCAAACAAGGTCTTAATCGTATCGTTCTACTACACACCAGAGATTGGTGCTGCTGCATCGCGAATCGCCAACATGGCCGAGGGACTGCAGCGGCAAGGACTCAGTGTGGACGTGCTGACCTGCTTGCCCAACTATCCGCGTGGCCGCATCTTCGAAGGCTATCGCGGATGCTACTCCAAGAAAGAAACCATCAACGGCATCAACGTCTATCGCTACTGGACCTATGCCACCGTAGCCCGCACACCGCTGGCCCGACTGCTGGGCATGGCCTTCTTCGTGCTGGCCATCTGGGTGTTTGGCCTGAAGATAAGACTCATCCGGAAGTACGACCGCGTCGTCATCCAGTCGCCGCCACTGCCCGTGGCCTATGCCGCCACGCTGCTCTTCCGATGCCTCTACCGCAGGAAGACCGTGCTGAACGTGTCCGACCTCTGGCCTGAGTCGGCCGTTGAGCTGGGAGCCGTCAAGCGGGGCAGCCTCTACTATAAGGTGTTGCGCCACATGGAGCGCTTCGTCTATCGTCACAACTCGGCCTATCAAGGGCAAAGCCAGGAGATTGTAGACCACGTCGGCACGATGGTGCCGCAAAAGCCCCACTTCCTCTATCGCAACCTGCAGCCCCAAGCCGAGGCCACGGCAGCCGACGCCGCAAGCCGCCGCCCGCTGAAGCTGGTCTACGCAGGACTCTTTGGCGTCGCTCAGGACATTCTGGGAATGATCCAGTCCATCGATTTCAAGGCTTGCGGCGCCGAGCTTCACCTCTATGGGGGCGGCAATCAGGCTGATGCCATCAACGACTATCTGGCCACTCACGACTGCGCCGTCGTCAACCACGGCTATGTTTCGAAGGAGCAGATCAACCGCGAGCTCGCACTCTACCATGCCTCCATCGTGCCGCTGGCCGTCAGGATTAAGGGCGCCGTACCGTCGAAAATCTTCGACTTGCTGCCCCACGGCGTGCCCATCTTGTTCTGTGGTGGCGGTGAGGGCGAGAAGATTGTTGCCGACTACCAGCTGGGACTGACCTCTGAACCTGGCAACTACGAAGCCCTGAGCAACAACATCAAGACAATCGCGTCGCTCTCGGATGCCGAGTACGAACAGATGCGTAACAACTGTCTGACGGCTGCTGCCAACGATTTTAACTTCAACAACCAGATGGTGGCCTTCAGCCATTTCCTTGATCAAGTTTAAGCCAAGGGCGTTCGGGCAGTTTTTTCCTGATGATTTTTTTGAAATTCTTTTCTCCAAAATGCAATATTTCGACAGTATATGCGTTTTATTAAATGAATAGCATATAATATATAGCATGACAACACTCGAAAACGGATATGTGCTTGACGGAATGAACGAGTTGGAACGCAACACCAAGCGGGCCTTCGACTTTTTCATTGCGTTGTTTTGCCTTATCATATTTTCCCCTCTCTTCCTGATTTGCTACATCGCGGTGAAGCGTGAAGACGGCGGGCCTGCCATCTTCAAGCAGGAACGCATCGGGCGCTTCGGCCGGCCGTTCAACATCTACAAGTTCCGATCCATGCGCATGGATGCCGAGAAAGACGGACCCGCTCTCTATCAGCACGAGAACGAGACGCGCATGACGAAGGTCGGAAAATTCCTGCGCGCCCACCATCTGGACGAGCTGCCCCAGCTCTGGAACGTGCTGAAAGGCGAGATGTCGTTCGTAGGCCCGCGGCCCGAGCGCGAATACTTCATCAAGCAAATCATGGAGCACGACCACCGCTACACCTATCTCTATCAGGTGCGCCCGGGTGTCACGTCGTATGCCACGCTCTACAACGGCTACACCGATACGATGGAGAAAATGCTGCGCCGCCTGGAACTGGACCTCTACTACCTGGAGCACCGCTCCTGGTGGTTCGACATCAAGATTCTCTTCAACACCTTCATGAACATCGCCATCGGCAAGAAGTTCTGATAGGAAAATAATTTAAAGTCCAAAACAAAATGAGTGATTTTGCTGACCAAAATCACTCATTTTGCTTTTATAGAGCCTGCGTTTCTTTAACACTTTCGCTGCACGCCGACAGCCCTTGCTGCGAGCACGGCAGCAAGGCTTAGTGTTTCTTGAATTGCAGGCGCAGCTCATCGCCACGGAGCGTCATGTTGCCGCCAGAGAGTTCTTCGATGGTGAACGCTTCGCCTTCCACTTTGTTGATGCCGTAGGGGCGCAGTCGGTCAACATCTTCCACTTCGGGGTCGCCTGCCGCACGATCGAAAGTGTAGAGCTTCTCGATGGTGAGCGAGGTGCCCTCATACTGGAAGTGACTGACGTAGCGCAGGCCCTGGCCAGTGCCCTCCCATGGGGTGAAGAGTTCGAACACCGTGCCCTGCACGAGCCAGTAGTACTGCTCATTGCGCAAGTCGAGCGTGCCACCCGTAGAGAGGGTGTCGACCTGCACGAGATGCCAGCTGCCGTCGAGTTTGCCATTTTCTGAATGTTCAATCTCCACCAGTCCGCACGAGGCGAGCAACGCCACAGCACACAGTGGCAGCAAGCGCCTTACCTTATTATATATATTCATCATTTTCATTACTTTACAGCAAGAGTAATCATAACCTATTACCTGTTACCTATTACCTGTTACCTATTACCTATTCTGTTACTTTGAAAAAACTCCTTGTTTGCTCACCGTGAGCTGGAAGCCGTAGTTGTGGCCCAGCAGCCCACCCATGTCCATGCCGTAGGCACCCTTCACCAGCCAGCCGCGAGGCAGCCGATAAGCGGCCTCCAGCATGGCGCTGACGTTGTGGTGCTTCTTCGTGTAGGGATGGTCGTAGGTGCCCAGTCCTTCCTGATAGGTGGCCAGCAGCCTATAGGACAGCCTGTCTGTCGGATTGCCGCCGATTCCAAGGTGGAGGGCCATGAATCGGGTGTCCTTGAAGTCGATGACGCCGTCCTCGTTGTAGATAGGCGAGCGGTAGAGCGGGTTGCCCATGGTCTGTCCCCAATGCTGCCAACCAGTGTAGATGTAGTGGTTGTAGTAGCTGTCGCGGCCGCTGATGTGGTCGGACAACGAGGGCGTGTGGTCGTGGTAGACGGGGCCGCTCTGGTACTTCGTGTAGATATACTCAAACACGACGTTGCGCAGCCACGTGCCATACTTTACGTTCAGTTCCAGGCCGAGCAGCATGTCCTTCAGGTCGTAGATGAAGTAGCGACGCTTCTTCCTGACAGTCCACTCGTCGCCTGTTCCGTAGCCGTTGTAGTCGAGTTGCAGCATCGAAGAGTGGTCTTCGAAGTATTTATCGATGTAGAGTCCCAGTTTCCAGGAATCGTCGTCGTAGTTCACGCGCATCATCCACGAGCCCAACTGGTTGCCCTCGGCATTCTGATACTCGGTGCCTTCCTCGGGCACGTCGGCACCACCTGGCATGAAGGCGTGCCACATGCCGCTCAGTCCGTTGTTGCCCTTGTAGATGCGCATGTCGCTGCCCCAAGGCACATAGGCCGTACCGCCAAACTGGGCAGCCATCTCCAAACCGAGTTCGAGGGAGAGAGGGAAGAAGCGCTCGGGATAGCCAATCATCAGGTAACCGGCCTTCGAGTGGAAGAGTGCGCCGTCGGTGTACTTCTGCTTTTGCTGCGTGAAGTCGTGCTGCCAGTTCTGGTCGGTGGTCTTTCCGTAGGCTACGTGGCCCTTCAGTCGGAGCCAGCCGTTGGCGAAGGGCAATACCCAGTACTCAGGCAACGACAGGCGCACCTGCGGCACGGGCCGCGCGTTGATGCCCAGCGTCTGCGAACCGCTGCTCAACTGGTTGTTCTTCAGCTCCATCGGGAACTCCTTGGCACCCACCGTCAGCACGCCGTGCAGCCAGCGCAGTTCGCCATAGGCCTGCTGCACGACGAGGCAGCTGGTGTAGTGGTGAGCCACGGCCACGTCGAGTCCATAGCCCACGCCCCAATGGCGCAGCGAGTCCTCGGCCAGCGGTCGCTCCAAGCTTCCGCGCAGATAGCCGTTGGTGCTCTCCAGCGAGCTCAGTCCGTGCTTGTTGGCATTCAGCCAGAGCGGTGTCTTACCGTCTGACAGCGATGCCTGCGCCTCCAGTTTATACTCCAGCCCGCTCAGCAGGTGGAGCGGTTCCTTCTCGTTCAGCTGCTGCTGAGCCCACGCGCCCTGAGCGAGCAGCCCACCCAGCAGCACGGCAACCACTTTTGCCATGCTGCCGCCGTTCGGGAAATATCGTTTTGTCTTCGTCTTCAACATTCTCTTTGTTTTGATATATCGTTGTAACGGTATTATTGGTTACTTTGTTCTTTCTCCACTTCGTTCCGAAAGCGTCTCCTTCGTCGCCGTGGTCCTTTGTTACCTTGTTACTTTGTTACCTTGAATTCGTTTACGATTCTGACGACCTCGCTCACCTCGTCGTCGGTCAGCACGGGACTCATCGGCAGCGACAGCTCCTCGCGGCTGAGTTGCTCAGCGACGGGCAGCGACAAGTGGTTCCACTCCCTATAGCAGGCCTGCTTGTGGGGCGGTATGGGATAGTGGATAAGCGTCTCCACGCCGTGCTCGGCCAGATATTGACGCAGGCGGTCGCGCTCCTTCGAGAAGACGGGGAACAGGTGGTAGACGTTCTCGCCATCGGCCATCGGCAACGGCAGGCGCACGAGCGGATTCCGTATTTCCTGCTCATAGCGGCGGCCTATCTGCTGTCGGCGGGCATTGTCGTCGTCGAGATGACGCAGCTTCACGCGCAGCACGGCAGCCTGCAGTTCGTCCATGCGCGAGTTGCGGCCCACGTAGTCGAACACATACTTCTCGCTGGAGCCGTAGTTGCCCAGCGCGCGAATCACCTCGGCCAGTCGGTCGTCGTCGGTTGTCACGGCTCCGCAGTCGCCCATTGCCCCGAGGTTCTTGCCCGGATAGAAGCTGTGGCCTGCCGCATGGCCCAGCGACCCCGTCTGCTTGCCACCTTCGCACTTTGTTACCTTGCACCCATGCGCCTGCGCATTGTCTTCAACAAGCAACAGTTCGTGGCGGCTACAGAAGTCGGCGATGCGCTCGGTCCAGGCATTGCGCCCATAGAGATGGACGAGCAGCAGCGAACGGGTGCGTGGGGTGAGGTGCTGTTCGAGCAGCATGTCGTCGAGTTCCAGCGTTTCCACGCTTGGCTCAACGAACACCGGGCGCAGACCGTTCTCCGTGATGGCGAGCACCGAGGCAATGAACGTGTTGGCAGGCACCAGCACCTCGTCGCCCTCGCTGAGCAGTCCCATCTCGCGGTAGGCGCGATAGATGAGTGTCAGCGCGTCGAGCCCGTTGCCCACGCCGATGCAGTGGCGCGTGCCGATGTACGACGCATAGGCCGACTCGAACGCCCGCGTCTGCTCGCCGAGCAGATACCAGCCCGAATCGACCACCTGCCTCACTGCCTGATGATACTCCTCAGCATGGCGGGCCGTCACTTTCTGTAGGTCCAGAAACCTGATCATTCTGTCCTTGTTTTATTACTATAACGCGCGCGCTCCTTATTTTATTGCATCCCACACGGAAAAACTCAAAAACCGTCTCTAAACTTTAAAAACTCTCAACTGACTCTAAACTCTAAAAACTCTCAACTGTCTCTAAACTCTAAACTTTAAAAACTCTCAACTGTCTCTAAACTCTAAAAACTCTCAACTGTCTCTAAACTCTAAACTTAAAACTCTAAAACCAAAAAACCGTCTCTCAACTCTCAACTCTAAACTCTCAACTAACTATAGGGATTTTCCCCTCCCACTTTAGGGAAAATCCTTTTGGAAGCTATTTTTTTCGTCGTATCTTTGCAACGTGAAAAGATTCACAAGCGAGAGTTACAAACGAAAATATCAACAACTTTTAAAACCATAATGATTATGAAGAAGATGATGATCGCCCTTGTGGCACTGTTCGCATTCGTAGCATCGGCAAGCGCCATGAGCTACGAGCAGGCCCGCCAGCAGGCTCTGTTCCTGACCGACAAGATGGCCTATGAGCTCAACCTCACGGAAGAGCAGTATGAAGCAGCCTACGAGGTAAACCTCGACTACCTCATGGGCGTAAACACGCAGGCCGACCTCTACGGCATCTATTGGGAGCGCCGCAACCTCGACCTGAGCTATATCCTCCTCGACTGGCAGTACCGCATGTACCTCGATGCCACCTACTTCTACCGTCCCCTCTACTGGAACGCAGGCTACTGGCACTTCGGCATCTATGCCCGCTACCCGCATCGCGACTACTTCTACTTCGGACGCCCCCGCTTCTACAGCGTCTATCGCGGCGGACACGCCTGGCACATGAACGGCGGACGCTCCTGGTACCACGGACGCACCTTCGCACCCGTCGGACGCAGCCGCAACGACCACTTCGGTATGCACAACCGCTTTGAGCGCGGCGACTACGGACGCGGCAACCGCGGCTTCGACAACCGTGGCAACGCAGGCAACCACAACCGGGGCTTCGGCAACCGAGGCAATGGCAACAGTGGTAACGGCAACCGCAACATAGGCAACGTGAACCATCGCAATATGGCTCCCGTGCATGGAAGCACTCCCAACCGCCAGCAAGCCATGCCCGACAACAACCGCAGCTCGCAGCCTGGCTACAGCAACCAGAACGGTAACTTCGGCGGAACGCGCCAGAGCAGCACACGCACCACTGTTGGTCGCCAACTGAACACTCCGTCGCGCTCCGAGACCACAGCTCCGCGCAGAACGTTCACTCCCAACCGCTCGGTCAGTGCTCCTAATCGCTCGGTGAGCACTCCCAGCCGCTCGATGAGTGCCCCCAGCCGCTCGGTGAGCACTCCCAGCCGCTCGATTTCTCCCTCGCGCAGCAGCGGTAGCCACAGCAGTGGTTCCATGAGCGGAGGCAGTCGCAGTGGTGGCAGCAGCCACAGTGGCGGTGGTCACTTCGGTGGACGCAGATAAGGATTAATTCTCTCTATTTCATACATTTTATAATTACGTGAAAAGCCTCAGGCCGTTGATGGTCTGAGGCTTTTTCTGTTAGGAGAAGCGACTTCGTCGCGGGTGAGGGGCGCTTGCGCGCGGTTGAGAAGCCCTTCGGGCGGTTGAGAAAGTTGAGAGGCGACTTCGTCGCGGGTGAGAAGCCCTTCGGGCGTTGAGAAAGTTGAGAGGCGACTTCGTCGCGGGTGAGAGGAGGATTACAACTCTAAAACGCGAACCTCGCAGTTCGCCATCTTCTGGATTTCGTTCATCGGTTTTCCTGTGTAGACGCTCTGGATGGCTTTGTTGATGATGCCATGTCCGACGGCCAGCACGGTCTTGCCCTGGTAGTGTTCCCTTACGTAGTCGAGAAACCTACAGGCGCGGGCCTTCATCTGTTCGAGCGTCTCAATGTCGTCGGGCCACACCTCGTCCTTCAGGTCGGGAATGTAACGCCCCGTAAACGAGCCCCAGTCGCGCTCGCGAAGGAGAAGACCCACCCCCCTGCCCCTCCCAGAAGGAAGAAGACCCACCCCCCTGCCCC
>OCVV011123414.1_pt1 | contig 19782 bp, 15 predicted proteins | sample 1539721 | NCBI WGS metagenome assembly OCVV01 (sample SAMN02144230, study PRJEB22623) | gut metagenome | biome: sheep rumen | host: Ovis aries | place: New Zealand
ATTTAACGAACCATAATAAAATTTATTAACAAAGCCCACCATTGAATCCATCATTAAAAATGATGCAATTAGTAAAATTGTACAGCCAAAAACCCCAAATAAAGTCATGCCACTTCTTGCTTTATGACGGAATAAATCACGAAGATTCCATTTTGTGGCAAATTTTAATTTTCTCCAGCTTTTACTATCTTCAATTTTTAACCTTTTCATCGCTTTAGGTGTATATGGTTTTAAAGCATCTGACGCAGTTCCTTTCAACATATTTTTCGCTGATATATAAGAGATTAAAGTCATAAATAAAATAACCACGATAACAACTAAGAAAGTCCACCAAGGCATATGAATGCTCCAATCTGGCAAATCAAAATAAGTGCCCATTGAGCCCGTTGGGTTAAAAATAAACCAAGCAATAAAATAGCCAAATCCAATGCCCAAAATAGAACCAACGACACCAATAAATAAGCCAAATAACGTATAATGCTTAACAATCTTAGTGTCTCTAAAACCCAATGCTTTAAGCGTACCAATTTGTGTCTTTTCATTGATTGTTAATCTTTGCATTGTAGTAACCATAATTAAAACAGCGATACCTAAAAAAACGACTGGTAAAATGGATGCCATCGTTTTGCCTTCAGTAGCTTCACCTTGGGCTTCTGAAAAAGAAACGATTTCATTTTTAGTCAAAATAAGATTTGTTTTTCCTAATTTCTCATTGGCGGATTCGCTAAATTCTTTCTTAGAAAGATTAGATATAGCATGTATTTCAGAATAAAATTCAAATCCTCCTAAAATACTTTTATACATCGCAGGAGAAATATAAACATAACCATATGTGTTAAAGTCAGGCATCATTTGATTTTCATCAGGTGTACAAATTAAATATTCACTTGATTTAATGAGCCCTTTTATTTGCCCAGTTATAGAAATAGAACCATATTTAAGAGTAATATTATCGTTTAAATGATAATTGTTTTTATTAGCGTATTGGTCACTTATCCAAATAGCATCAAGAGCGTTTTTATCATATTGTTCACCATTAATGACTTTAAAGCCAGATACTTCACAATCAGTTGTTATTGTGACCGCGACAACATCATTTTCTTTATTTTCATTTGTTTTAATAGAAATATAACGGCTGACTTTATTTACTCCTTCTATTTCACTTATCTTATTCATTTCTTCTAAAGAATAGCCAGTTTCACTTATGAGGCGATAATCCGCAAAACCGGTGGAATTATAAAAAGAATAAGTATCTTTTTCAATGGAATACCATTCACCTTGGAAACCAACAAAAACACCAACGCCTAAAAGAACCATGATAATCATAGAAATAAACTGAGCTTTGTAATGCCAGATTGTCCTCAACAATTTTTTAAATAACATAGTTACCAATCCACCTCATCAACACTTAATGGTTTATCTTGATTGATAACTTCTTTAATATGGCCAGATTTTACTCTAATAATAGTGTCCGCCATTTTGGCGATGTTTTGATTATGGGTGACAATGATAATGGTTTTTTGATAATTTCTTGCCATCGATAAGAGGACTTTTAAAACCATTGCACCTGTTTCACTATCAAGAGCACCTGTTGGTTCATCGCATAGTAAAATCTTGGGATTTTTAGCTAAAGCCCTTGCGATAGAAACTCTTTGTTGTTCCCCGCCACTGAGTTCAGAAGGAAATTTATCTTTATGATCCGCTAAACCGACTTGTTCAAGCATTTCATTAACAGATAAAGGGTCTTTCACTATCTCTTTAACAAGCGAAACATTTTCAAAAACGGTTAAAGTCGGAATTAAATTATATGATTGAAAAACAAATCCCACTGTTGAAGCGCGGTAATCCGCTAAAGCATTATTATCGAGTTTTGATATATCTTTATCTTCCACTAAAATGGTGCCGCTAGTTGGTGAATCTAAACCACCTAGCAGATTAAGCAAAGTTGATTTGCCAGCGCCACTTGGTCCTAAAATAACAATAAATTTTCCTTGCTCAATATTTAAATTTATACTATCGAGCGCTTTTTGTTCGTGATCGCCGACTTTATAAATACGGCTCACGTTTTTGAATTCTATTAGACTCATATATACTCCTTTAATTAGAGTTAGTCTTGACTAACTATATGAGATTATATCACTTTTATTGTTTTTGTAAATAAAATTATTTTTTGATTTTTTATGAAAGTTAGATTAAGCTGTTACAGTTGTAATTCCGGTCGAGTTCTCATTCATTGATTAAAGTCTTGGGCACTTACAAAGCAACCGTGAAAATTCTTCGCTCTTGCTTTTCCACGACCTAGTCACTACAGAAGTCAAAAATAAGACCCACCACCAAGTGAGCCTTATTCAATTTTGCCTTAATGCTTTGTGTTAGTTCTTCTGAAAGACACATAACGAGAATTATTTCTCATTGAAAGTTGTAATATATAAACCGGCTAATCGGTTTTGTTTTTTGTTAATTACAAATTAAAGCGTGACATCACCATCAGAGCAATGAACAACTGTAGCTTCAATTGCGTCGTGATGAGTTAAAACGTGATGAGCAGGGATGGACGTACACATTTAAGATAATTACGCTAAAATAATAAAAATCTCTATTATTCTGTAGAATAATAGAGAGTATGTTCTTAATGGCAGGGGCTATAGGATTCGAACCCATACTTGTGGTTTTGGAGACCATCGTGCTGCCATTGACACCAAGCCCCTAGGCTCTTACTATTATATATTTAGTAAGATTTTTTGGCAAATGTTTTTTTATTTATTTAACCAAGCCTTTCTGTTAAACATAATTATTATTGGATATATTTCTAACCTTCCAACAAACATAGCGAATATTAATACTAACTTAGATGCGATATTGAATCCACCATAATTTCCTGTAGAGCCTATAATGTTTCCTAAACCAGGACCAATATTGTTTATTGCTGATGCGACTGCGGTTATATTTGTAACAAAATCATATTTATCTAAAGATACAACTAGCAAACATCCTACAAACAAGAACATATATAGAACAAAGAAGTTTTTTATACTTCTAACGACGCTGTCTTCTACTTTTTGACCCTCAAATCTTACGCTAGAAATTGCGTTAGGATGAATTAAATTCTTTATTTCTCTTTTTGAACTCTTTACTAGAATCGCAATTCTAGATACTTTTATTCCTCCGCCAGTTGATCCTGCGCAAGCTCCAACAAACATTAACAAGAATAATATAGTCTGTGAAAATTGTGGCCAGTTTTCAAAGGCGGAATTAGAATACCCCGTAGTTGTGATGAACGCCGAAACGGTAAAGAAAGAATTTTTAAGAATCGTACCAAACGCTTCAGCAGTAGTTAGAGATAGGTTGATTGTTATAGCTGCGACAGCTATTGTGATTATTGATAAGTACCAAGCTAATTCTTCGCTCTTTAGCGCTTGTTTCACTTTGCCTATAATGATCAAATAAAACAAGTTGAAATTTATTCCAAAAAGCATCATGAATGCGCCAATAACTATCTGACAAAAATCATTATAACCAGCTATCGAATCATTCTTTATTCCAAATCCACCAGTTCCTGCTGTTCCAAACGATAAAACAATAGAATCGAAGAAAGGCATTCTGCCTAATACTAGCACAATTATTTCTAGTATAGTTAATCCGATATAGATAAAATATAGTATTCTGGCTGTTAGTCTAACTTTAGATACTAGTTTTCCAACTTGTGGTCCTGGCGATTCAGCTTTCATAATATAGAAAGTTTCACCAACATTAGGCATAAAAGCTAAAATAAATACAAGCACACCCATACCACCAATCCAATGGGTAAAACTTCTCCAAAACAACACTCCGTGTGCATTTAAAAACGTTGTTTCTACATCAGCTACCACTGTTGAACCGGTTGTGGTAAAACCTGATACAGTTTCAAAGAAAGCATCCACAAAATTAGGAATGGTTTTGCTGATCATAAAAGGCATAGCGCCAAAAAGACTTATTAGTATCCAAGATAAGCCTACAATCACAAAGCCTTCAGCAGCGAATATGGTTGTATTTTTTGGCTTTTTAAATGATAAAAACCAGCCAAGTAAAAGAGACTCCACTAAAGGTATCGCAAAACATAATATATAATTAAATTCTTTATACACCAAAGAAACAATAATAGGAGGCAACAATAAAGCTGCGGTAACCTTAAGAAGATTTCCTAGTGTATATAAAATCATTTTAAGATTCATTTTATGATAGTATTTCTCCTACATCGTTTAGTTGAGGGTTTGTGGTTATAATAATTACCGAATCTAGTGGTTCTATAGTATCTTTACCACCAGGAATAATTACTCTATTTTCTCTAATTATACAAGCTAATAGGTAATTTTTCTTTATATGCAAATCCTTAATAGGAACAGAAGTATATGAAGTCTTTTTATCAACAATAAACTCTATAGCTTCAACCTTGTTCCCTATTAATCTATATAAAGTTTTGAATTCTGTGCTTCTGCTTTCTCCTCCCTGCATTCCTCTAACATATCTTATGATATTGTTTGAGAAAATCTCTACAGGAGAAACAACGCTATCAACACCAATTCTTTCTAGAACCATACCGTAGTTTGTGTTGCTGACTTTAGTGATGATTTTTGCGCAATTTACACTCTTAGCGAATGTTGATGCGATGATGTTTGTTTCATCAAAGCCAGTTAAAGAAACTAGACAATCAGCTTGTGATAAACCTTCTTTTAATAATAAAGATTGATTGTTTGCATCTCCATTTAGCACTAATACCTTAGGGAACGCATCAGCAAATTCTTCGCATTTAGCTTTGTTGTTATCTATCATTTTTACTGAGATGCCAGAATCCAACAACATAGATGCGAGATAATATGAAATATTTCCTCCTCCTATGATGATTACATTCTTCATTTTGTTTTTATAGATATTGAACTTTCTAAACGCTTTTTCTATTTCTTGAGAATCACCAGTAATATATACGTTATCTCCGTCTTTTAAAACGAAATCACCATTAGGAATAATAACTTCTTCTCCTCTTTTTACAGCACAGACAAGTATTGTTAAATTAAATTTTTCTCTTATTTTAATTAATGATATTCCTGCTAGAGGAGATTTATTATCAAGTTTAATTTCAACTAGATCAACTTTACCATTAGCGAACGTTTCAACTTTTAAAGCTGATGGGAAACGCATAATACGGAATATTTCATTTGCGGTATCTAGATCTGGATTTAGCATTTCGCTAATTCCTAACTCTCCATGCATCATTTGAGCTTGTACAGAATATTCTGGATTTCTTACACGAGCAATAGTTTGTTTAATTCCTATCTTTTTAGCAACCAGACAACAAAGTATATTTGTTTCATCGTTAGGTGTGGTAGCAATCAAAAGATCATAGGTTCCAACAGAAGCGTCAACGAGGGTTTGATAGCTTGCGCCATTTCCAACATATCCCATGACATCAAATTCGTTTACTGTGGCATCTATGATAGATTGTTTTGAATCTATACAAATAATATTGTGGTTTTCTGCAGATAAGTGTTTTGTTAGGAGTTTTCCAAACTTTCCTATTCCTACTATTACAATATTCATATTAATCCTCTAACATTTTTAAATGTTAATGTAAGCATAGCACAACAAAAAGTTAACTTCAAGCGTTTTATAACGATAATAAAAAACACAAGACATACGCCTTTGTGTTTTTATAATTCTTATTCAAGTGGTTGATCCGGTTTTCTTTTTATAAAGAGTCCGTAACTCGCAAGATATGGTCCAACATGACATCCGATTACTGGAGAAACTATCATGTCTTCATGATTAGGTTTTAAATCATATTGTTCTTCAAACTCTTTAAGCACATCAGCTGAATGTTCACCAGAATAGTTTCTAAATAGAATATAATCGTTTGGATCTAAATTAGAAATTAGTTCTTTAACTTTGGCTACAGCCATTTTTGCGCCTTTCTTTGTGCCTACCGCTGTCGCAAAGGCTTCTAATACACCTTCGTGAGAAAAATGCATTACAGGACAGATGTGAATTAGTTTAGATATAAATGCTTTTCCACCCTTTAATCTACCGTTATAAACTAAATAATCTAAACTGCCACAAACACCGATAAATTCTTGATGGGCCATAGACCATTTTATTTCTTTAACAATTGTTTCTGTATCAACGCCTTTATCAACTAGTTCCTTAGCTTGAATCGCTAATAATCCTTCATTGAATCCTGTAATCTTTGAATCAATCATTGTTGTTTTAAGCTGTTCTTCAAATTCTTTCGCAACCAACTGAATCGCATTAAATGTTCCGCCAAGATATGAACTTAGCGTTATAATGATAGCTTCAGTATATCCTTTGTCTACTATTGATTGGAATTTTTCTCTGATTGATTCAAATGATGGAATCGCGCTATGAGGAAGATGGTTTTTAGGGTCTTCAAGGGTTTCAAGTGTTTTAAAGAATTCTTTTGGATCTAAATCTAACCCCTCTAAATAGTCTTTGTCGTTGTAGTTAACAACAATATGAAATTGTTCAATTCCTAAGTTTTTGTATCTTTCTGGTGCGTAGCTTAAACAGCTTGTTGATGTAACGCACACAATTCTTTTTTCTACCATATTAATCTCCTGTGTTTTTTCTAATTCCAATATATCAAACTTCTTAAAAAGTTTGTTCTCTACTCGTTCTACAAAACAGAGAAAACATAAAAAATGATGTGTTTTTAATAAAAACCAGACCTCGTCTACTGTTTAAAACAAATATTTTAATTAAATTAAAACTAATATTAAATATATATTTAATCTTTGTGATATAATTTTTCTTGTTGAGGTGAAACCTATGGAAGTAAGAAATGTCGCAATAATAGCCCATGTAGATCATGGAAAAACGACTTTAGTAAATCAATTGTTAATAAATTCACACACTTTTAGAGATAACGAAAAAGTGGTTGATCGCGCTTTAGATAGTAACGCAATAGAAAGAGAAAGAGGCATTACTATTCTCGCTAAAACAACCGCAGTTGTCTATAAAGATGTTAAAATCAATATTCTAGACACTCCAGGACACGCTGATTTTGGCGGAGAAGTAGAAAGAATAATGAATATGGTTGATGGTTGTATATTAGTTGTTGATGCATTTGAGGGAACAATGCCACAAACTAGATTTGTTCTTAAAAAAGCATTAGCTGCCGGTGTAAAGCCTATAGTTGTTATAAACAAAATAGATAGGCCAAACGCAGAACCTGAAAGAGTTGTTGACGAGATTTTAGAACTATTTATAGATTTAGGCGCAAGCGAAGATATGCTTCTATTTGAACCAATATATTGTTCGGCTTTAAGAGGAACTTCTTCTTTATCTCCAAAACTGGAAGATCAAAAACCTGGAATGGATCCTATTTTTGAAGCTATTATCAATAATATTGACGCTCCTCATGTTGACGAAAACAAACCTCTTCAATTACAGCCTGCATTGATTGATTATTCAGATTATATTGGAAAGATTGGAATTGGCCTAGTTAAAAGAGGTTCAATATCAGTTAATCAAATGGTTTCTATAAGTAAAACAGACGGAACTATCAAACAATATAGAATTCAAAAATTATATGGGTTCTTAGGTCTTAATAGAGTTGAAATAGAATCAGCAAAAGCTGGCGAAATTGTCGCAGTCGCTGGAATCGCAGATTTAAACATAGGCGAAACTATTTGTGATTCTAATTGTATAGAACCACTACCTATGTTAAAAATCGATCCGCCAACACTTGAAATGACTTTTGGTGTAAACACATCTCCTTTTGCTGGACAAGACGGAAAACTATTAACAGTTACCAAAATTCAAGATAGACTAATGAAAGAAACTCAAAGAGATGTCTCTTTAAAAGTTGAAAGGCTTGGAATTTCAGAAAACTTTAAAGTTTGCGGAAGAGGCGAACTACATTTGTCAATATTAATCGAAAATATGAGAAGAGAAGGATTTGAAATCCAGGTATCTAAACCTCAAGTTATAATTAAAGAAATAGATGGAGTTAAATGTGAACCTTTTGAAGATGTATTAATTGATGTTCCTCAAGATTATATGGGTAGCGTTATTGAGTCTTTATCAAACAGAAGTGGCACACTTCAAAAAATGAGCTATATTAAAAATCAAGTTAGATTAGAATACGTAGTGCCTTCTAGAGGTCTGTTAGGGTTTGTAAACAATTTTATGACCATGACAAAAGGATACGGAATAATCAATCATACGTTTAGAGAGTATAGACCTGCATTAAAAATGAACGTAGGCGAAAGGACGATAGGTGTTATAGTCGCATCAGAAGGCGGGCAAGCTACACCATACGCAATCGAACACGCAGAAGATAGAGGTGTTTTGTTTATTTCTCCAGGATCGCAAGTTTATGAAGGCATGATTGTAGGAGAAAACAAATACAACAATGACTTAGAAGTTACTGTTGTTAAAGAAAAAGAAAAAACAAACCAAAGAAGCGCATCTAAAGACACTACCGTTGTGTTAAAAGCTCCAAGAAAAATGTCTTTAGAAGAATGTCTTGATTATATAAACACAGATGAACTATTAGAAATAACTCCTCATTTTTATAGAATGAGAAAGAAAATTCTTAATACAGCAGAAAGAAAGAAATCAAACGCTAAAGTATTAAGAAATCAAGTTGAATAATTTGTTTAAAAATCGCTAGAATTAGATGTTTCCTAGCGATTTTTATTATAGTATTATTTAACAATATATCCAGCGTCTGTGATAGCTTTTTTTATCGCTTCTAAGTCGAAATTATCTCCGCCCTCAACAACAAGTTTTTTCTCTTCTAAACTTGCTTCTGCTTTCTTTACGCCTTCTATAGACATAGCGGCATCTTCTACTCTTTTCTTGCAGTGGGCGCACATCATTCCTTCTACAAAAATTTCTTTTTTCATTTCGTTTTCTCCTGACTTTATATTAATGTTCAATAAATTTTCTGGTATTGTCACTTCTTTTCTTTTGTTTATGTTCTTCACTGAATTAAATAAATTTAATCGTAAAGCATTTAAAACTACTATTAAACTTGAAATGCTCATAGCGGCCGCTCCATACCAAGGCTTTAATTCTTTTAACCATTCGATGTTTGCTCCATAGAAAGCGCCTGCCGCAATAGGTATCATTATAATATTGTAAAAGAAAGCCCAAAACAGATTTTCTTTTATATTTTTAATTGTTTGTCTTGAAAGTCTAATTGCTTTTACAACATCCATCAAACTTGATTTCGCTAATACAATATCTGCTGAATCAATCGCAACTTCTGTTCCAGCACCAATCGCTACTCCAGTATCAGCTAGAGTTAATGCAAGAGAATCGTTTATTCCATCTCCAACCATCATGACATTTCCAACTGTTTTAAGTTTTTGGATTATTTCTCCTTTTTGTTGTGGAACAACCCCTGCAGCCCAATAGTCAATTCCAATTTGTTTTGCGGTAAATTGCGCTGTTTTTTCGTTGTCTCCTGTAAGCATCACAGGAGTTATACCTGATTTTATTAGTTCTTCAATAGCTTGTTTAGAATCGTCTTTTATTTGATCAGACACAATTATTGAACCTATGACTTCTTTATCTAAAACAAATACCATAGGTGTTTTGCCTGATTTAGAAGCATCATTTATAAAATTATAATATTCTTCAGAAATAAAATATTTTTCTTCAGCAGTTTTAGCGTTTATTCCTTCTAGTTTTTTGTTTTCATAAACACATTCAACGCCGGTTCCAGGAATTTCTTTAAAGTCTGTTATTTTTTGTTTAGCTATGTTTTGATAATTATTTTTAATATATGAAACAATAGATTTTGCGAGCGGGTGAGACGAATTTGTTTCTAAAGAAAGAACCAATCTTAAAAAATCTTCTTCGTTCAGTTTTGTTTTAACATCTGTTACAACCGGTTTACCTTCGGTTATTGTTCCAGTTTTATCAAGAACAACGATATCGGTTTTTCCGGTCTTTTCTAGCGCTTCTGCAGTTTTAAACAAAACATTTTCTTTGGCGGCTTTTCCTGATCCTACCATTATCGCAACAGGCGTAGCTAATCCCAACGCACACGGACATGATATGACAAGAACAGACACCGCTCTATTTATCGAATAGGCTAGAGTTGATTCTTGAACATTTAAACCTGTAGTTAGTCCAACAATTATCCAAATCATAAACACAACAAACGAGACAGCCATCACAACAGGGACAAATATTCCAGAAATCTTGTCTGCAATCCTTGAAATAGGCGCTTTTGATGAGCTGGCTTCTTCTACTAGTTCTATTATTTGAGAGAAAGACGTGTTGTTTCCTGTTTTTGTTGCTTTACAAATTAAAACACCGTTCTGATTAATTGTAGCAGCATATACCATATCGTTTTCTTTTTTATCAACAGGCATTGATTCTCCTGTGAGCGCAGATTCATCAACAGAAGATGTTCCGCTTACAACAATTCCATCTGCAGGAAATGCTAAACCAGGTTTTACAACAAAAATTTCATCAGCAAGAACATCTTTAGCGTTTATAACAATTTCTTTGTTATCACGAATAACGGTAGCAGTTTTTGGTACTAATTTAACCAAATCTTTAATTGCGTTAGTTGTTTTATCTTTTGATAAAGATTCAAGTGTTTTGCCTATGGTAATCAAAGCCGGAATCATTCCCGCTGTTTCAAAAGATAAACTCATTGATAATCTCATTACTTCGTTTATGCTTTCAAAATTAAATGTCATCAGCAAAAACACAACTATAGAATATATAAAAGCCGTTCCAGAACCTAACGCAACAAGCGTATCCATGTTTGGACCGCCATGAATTAACCCTTTTGTTCCTGATATAAAAAACCTTTTGTTAATAGTCATGATAGAAAACGATAAAATCATTTCAATCAAAGCAACGGTTAGCGGTTTTTCAGATATAGCGCCTAGTGGCCAACCCATCATATATCCCATAGATATATAAAACAACATAACTAAAAGCGTTAAAGACAACACAAGCTTGGTGATAAGGCGTTTGGTATCATCGTTTGTGGCCGTTTCTTTTGTTGCTTCTTTTTCTTTGTTTGCTAAAAAAGAATGATATCCCGCTTTTTCGACAGCTTCATTGATTTTGTTTACTTTGTTTTCATTATCAATTTCAACATCCATGGTTTTTGTAAGAAGGTTAACTCTTACATTTTTTGTTCCTTCCACTTTGGAAACGGCTTTTTCGACGTGGTTTTGGCAAGCAGAGCACGTCATGCCTTCAACAATAAACTTTTTCTTTATCATGAAAACCTCCTAAACAAATCAACAATTTCGTCTATTTTTGTCTCGTCTCCGTTTTTTACGCCTTCAACCACACAAGAATGCATATGATTATCAAAAATTAAAGAAGCAAGAGATTTTACTGATTTTTCTATTGCAGATAATTGAACAAGAATATCTTTACAATATCTGTCATCCTCGATCATTCTACCTACTCCTTCGATTTGACCTTTAATTCTATTTATTCTGTTTAATATTTTGCTTTTTGTTTCTTCATCTCTTTTTGTTGTTTGTTTGCAGCATCCACCATTTTTCATGCTTCTCCTGTCTCATCAAATTAAATAGGCTTAAGTTTAATTTAATGTTTCGATTAATATTATACCCCCATAGGGTATTTTGTCAACATTATAAGACAAATAAAAAAATCCGCTGTTTTGCGGATTGTTTATTTTTTTGTTTATTCAGCTTCTTGTTCAGTTTTTTCAGCTTTCTTAGCTTCTAAATTAGTTTTTGCTTTTTCAGCTTCTTCTTTTACTTTGTTCATTGCTTTTACAATGATAAATAATACTAAAGCGATTAATAAGAAGTTGATTATCGCTGAAATGAATGCGCCCCAATCAATGTAAATAGAATTTGCTAAATCTACTACTGTTGTTTCAACGCCGTCAACCATTTCTGTTGTGTGCTGTGTAACTAGGAATGTGTATAGTTTTTCAACTCCACCTTCACCACCTGAAATTAAATAGATAATCCAGTTGATTAATGGTTTTAAAATTCCGTTTGTTAAAGCAGTAACTATAGCTGTGAAAGCACTGCCTATAATCATACCGACAGCAAGATCCATTACATTGCCTTTAGATATGAATGTTTTAAATTCACCAAAAAACTTTTTCATTTTGTCTCCTTTTAATTTTTGTTTTTCTTCAATTTATTATATTTAATTAACCAGATAATTACAATCTATTTTTGGGGTTTTTGGGATAAATGGTTGAAAATTTTGTTATTATTTGTTTAAAACTTGTTTGTACTAATAAGATTATATCTTAATATTTTGTTTGTTTTTATGTTTATCCACATTTTTTGTGGAAAACTTTTTAACATCAAATCTTTTTTATCATATATCATATTATCAAACGTATAATTACTACGGTTTGGAGCGCAACATTATGATATCACCACAAGAAATATGGAACAGAATTAAGACTATACTTAAAAACGAATTAGATCAAGATGTTTTTGAAAGTTATTTTGAATCAATTAACGAAGTTTATAAAGAACAAAACAACACAATTTATTTAATTACAGATAGTTTGTTCACTAAAACAAGAATTCAAAACACTTATCTTCCCAGAATGAATAGTTTACTTTCAGAATTTTATTCTGAACCACACTATTTTTCTTTATTAGCGAAAGAAGAAATCGAAAAAGACAGAATTTCTAATAAAAGAGAAATTAATTTTTCGCATTCAAATCCTTCTGGCTTAAATCCAAATTACACTTTTAGTACTTTTGTTGTTGGCGACTCTAACAGATTAGCTCATAGATACGCTTTGTTAACAGCTGAACAGCTTGCGGGAGTCGCAAATCCAGTTTATATGTTTGGTGATGTTGGTTTAGGAAAAACCCATTTAATGCAGTCGATAGGTAATTATATTTTAGAAACAAAACCAGATAAAAAAGTATTATATGTTAGAACGCAAGACTTTGTTGAAGATTATGTAAAAGCTGGCAAAGACTCAGGATACGATGAATTCAGCAAAAAATTCGATAATATCGACGTTTTACTTGTAGATGATGTTCAATTCTTAGAATCTAAAAAACAGTGCCAAATCGAATTTTTTAAGATATTCGAAAGGTTGACCGGAGATAAGAAATTAATCGTTTTAACTTCAGATCGTAAAGCATCTGAATTAAAAGATATAATGGCTAGATTAACATCAAGATTTGAATGGGGAATATCTTTAGATATTAATAAACCAAATAAAGAACATAGAATCAACATTATTAAATCTAAATTAAAACAAGAAATGAAAGATCCAGAGATTTTCTCTGAAGATATAATTGATTATATTGCAACTGTATGTGAAAACAACATCAGAGAATTAGAAGGAGCTTTAAAAAGAGTGTTATTCTATTGTGAAGCGTTCGAAGAAGATTTTACATTAGAAAACGCAAAAGAAGCTTTAAAAAATATAGTTTCATCTCAAGAAACGATAGTATCTGCCGCTCCATCTCATGATTTAAGAAAAATGTTAGATATAGTTGGTGCTTATTTTAAAATCGATCAAGACGAATTGTTATCAAATTCTAGAAAAAAAGAAATCGTTTATGCACGTCAATTATGTTGGTATATTATGAGAACTAAATATGATTTAACATTTAAAAAGATTGGAGATATTTTTAACGGCAAAGACCATTCTACTGTAATGCATGGTTATCAAGTTTTTGAAGAAGATTATAAAACGAGCGAAGACACAAAAAAGAATGTTGAAAATATATTGAGAAAAATGGGGAAAAATCCAGATAAAATATAATTTTTAAAAACACGTATACTATTGTATAGTATAAAAATAGTTTTACCACTCGCTTATCCACATTCAACCCTATATAATAACAATAATAAATAATTAAAAAATAAAATAATAAAATATAAAAGGAGAAATTATGAAGTTTACAATTAACAGGAATTTATTTTTAGATAAAATAACTGTTGCGCAGAAAGCTATGGCTTCTCGTTCTAACATGCCTGCATTAACAGGAATATTAATGTCGTGTAATGATAAGAATGAATTAATTATGACAACATCAAACGGCGAAACAGCTATTAGAGTTGTAGTTAAGAATCCTGCGTTAACAATTGAAGAAGTTGGTATTTGTTTGGTGCCAGGAAGAATCTTCGGAGATTTAATTAAAAAGTTAGCTGGTGATGATGTTGAAATCGAATTAAAAGAAGATAACATTTTAAGAATCCAATCAGGTAATTCTGATGTAACTTTAAATCTATTAGATGTTGAAGATTATCCAGAACCTAATTTTGAAGCAAATCCAGATCCTGTAATTATTAAATCTTCTTTATTAAAAGAAATAGTAAAACAAACAACTTTCGCTTCTTCTTTAATCGACAGCAAACCTATATTGACTGGTGTTAACTTAAAAGTTGATGAAAACAAGATTCTAGCGGTTTCAACAGATTCTTTCAGATTAAGCAAAAGAACAGCTTTGTTAGATGAATCGTTCTTTGGAATGAATATTATAATTCCTGCAAGAAATTTTAATGAAATAGCTAAAACGATCGAAAGCGATAATGTGCCTGTAGCAATATCGATTGTGTCAAATAAAATATTATTTAAGTTTGATGATGTAATGTTCCAAACAAGATTATTAGATGGTACATATCCAAACACTGATAGACTGATTCCAACTAATTTTTCAGTTGTTTTAAAATTTGATAAACAAGATTTAATATCAGCAATCGACAGAGTATCGACATTATCATCTAATCAAAATGCAACAACAGTGGTTAAGATGGTTGTGAATGAAGATGGAACAGCAACATTAACTTCAAATTCACCTGAATTAGGAACAATAAAAGATTCTATTAAGCCACTAGAATTTAAAGCAGAAAAAGAATTTACTATTTATTTTTCAGCTTCATATTTCCTTGATGCGTTAAGAGCTTTTTATAGCGAACAAGTAACTGTAAAGTTTACCCAACCAATAGAACCATTTATCCTTGAAGCAGAAAACGACGAAGGACTTGTTGAATTAGTTTTACCAATGCAAGGAGCGTAGTATAAAACGAAGTTGCTTTCATAGAAAGCAATATATAATTTGGTTATTGCAAACCAAATATAATATATAACAACTAAAACGAGGGTTAATTATAGATTAGGTTATTGATAACCAAATAATATAAACAAACAAGAAACAGCAAAGATATAAAACAAAATACACATATTTAGTTATTGATAACCAAACAATGTTAATATGCGATTTGTTTTAAGGGATTTGTTGTTGCTTCTTGAGTTGAAGCGCGAGGTAATTTTTATCGTGAATACTTTTGTTGTTGGCTACATAGGAAAAGCTCCGCTTAGCCCAAAAGTAGCTAGTTTATTTGAAGCGACAAACGAAAATTTAAAAGTTAAAATTTTTCATGTTTCCGAAAACGATATAAAAGAACTTTTATTAAACAAACAGTTTAATGTTTTGCTTGTGTCTGATCCGTTCACTAAAATTGTTATTGATTATTTGGATGTTTGTTCGAAAAGCGTCAAAAACACTTTTTGTTGTGATATGATTCACAATAAGAATGGCGTTCTTTGTGGATACAATACAATCGCTTCTTCTTTTGCTGAATATTTGAATGATAACAACATTAAAATAGAAAACAAAAAAGTTTTATTATTGGGTGACAACAGCTTTTCTAGAAGTATCAAATACATGCTAAATTCTTTAGGAAACAACTCTATTTTTGTATCGGATAGAAACGCTAAAAACGGCGCTGATATATCTTATAAAGACGCGAACAACAGTGATTATAATATCGTAATAAACACTGCTTACATCAACCCACAAAGATTCAATGATGAGCGATTGGTTTATGTTAAAAACTTTAGAAGTCTCGAATGTGTTTTGGATGTTTCTGATAATGTTTATAGATCTACTTATCTTTTTGATGCGAAAGAGTTAAATAAAAGCTATTTAAATGGGTTTGGATTTGTTTCTAGAAGAACTAGCTTAATCAATTCGCTTTGTTCGAAACAAATTATTTCTTGGCCGTTATGGAGTTCTTTTGTTATTGATGTTTTATCAAGCGATATAAATATTGTGTTTTTAGGTGTCGACACCAAATACAAGAAAGATCTTTATGATAAGTTTATAAAAGAAACCAATGCAGAAATAATTGATTTTAAAACCACAATATCTTCTCTTTTAAAAAAGATAAATTTATCCCATTTAATGGCTGATTACAGCTATTTAGAAATGGATTTTCTTAAGAAAGTTAAAGATATTAGAGGATGTGTTCTTGTTTCATCGGAAGAGACGATAAAAAATCGTGAATCATTAAGGTTTTTATCTAAGAACGGCTGTTTTGTATATTTGAAAACAAGAAAATTTGAAGACATTTTAAGCAAAAATAAGAAGAAGATCTTAATTTCTGCCGATCAACAAAAAGAAACGAATCAAAAATATAATGCATATTTTGAAAAATACGCGGATTTAACTTTGATTGATGAAGAAAATTTAGAAAATATATTTAAGAATATAAAAATGTTTTATATGGGAGGAAAATCGATATGATTTTATTAGACGGAAAACTAGTATCAAACATTGTTAAAGATAATGTAAAACAAAAAGTAGATGAAATTGTTAGTAAATATAACAAGGTTCCAACGCTTGCTGTTGTTATGGTTGGAAACAATCCAGCATCTGCTGTTTATGTAAGAAACAAAATTAAAGCTTGCGAAAAAGTTGGAATAAAATCTGTTCATGTTGTTTTAGACGAAACAATATCTCAACAAGAACTAGAAAACAAAATTAAAGAGTTAGCTGTCGATGATGAAATCAATGGAATTCTTGTTCAATTGCCTTTACCTGAAGGTTTTGATAGCGACTCAGCAATAAGATTGATTCCACAAAATAAAGACGTAGATGGCTTAACAAAAGGAAATGTAGCTGATCTTGTGCTTGGAGAAAAGGGAATAGTTCCTTGTACACCGTTAGGTGTTATGGATTTGCTAAAACACTATAATATCGAAGTATCTGGAAAAAGAGTTGTGATTATAGGAAGAAGTATGCTTGTTGGTAAGCCTCTATTCTTTTTAATGACTAACGCAAACGCAACAGTTACGTTGTGTCATTCAAAAACAAAAAACATCGCTGAAATAACAAAAGAAGCAGACATAGTCGTTTGTGCTCTTGGCAAAGCAAAATTCTTAAAAGAAGAAATGGTTAAAGACGGCGCAGTAATAGTAGATGTTGGAATCAATAAAACAGAAGACGGGCTTGTTGGCGACGCAGATTTTGACACTTTAAAAGAAAAAGCGTCATATATCACGCCTGTTCCAGGTGGGTGCGGACCGATGACTGTAGCCGAACTATTGAACAACACGGTTGACTGCTTTTATAAACAACAAACAAAATGAATGATGAGTTAGAAAAATATAGATTACACAGACATATAATGTGCATAGATTTAAAAAGTTTCTATGCTTCTGTAGAATGTGCAGATTTGGGTCTTGATCCTTTCAAGACTCCTTTGGTTGTTGCGGATAAATCTAGAGGCGGAGGCTCAATTTGTTTAGCTGTTTCGCCTTATTTAAGAAACAAGGGCGTACCAGGAAGATTAAGAATCTTTGAACTTCCAAAAAACGAAGATATCATTTATTGCAAGCCTAGGATGCACAAATATTTAGAAGCTTCTGCAAAAGTCGTAAGTATATTTTTAAGATACGTCTCAAAAGATGACATTCATATATATTCTGTTGATGAATCTTTTTTGGATTTTACTGATTATAAAAGGTTATATCCGATGGAAGACATCGACTTAGCAAAAAAAATAATAAAAGAGATTTATAACGAATTAAAGCTATACGCTACCTGTGGAATTGGTCCAAACATGCTTTTAGCGAAGCTCGCAATGGATATTGAAGCGAAGAAGAATAAAAGCCAAATAGCCTTATGGAATTATAACGATGTCGAAACGAAGTTGTGGAATGTACGACCATTATCAAAGATGTGGGGAATAGGTAGAAGAATGGATGTTCATCTATCTAATATGGGTTATAAAACTGTTGGCGATATAGCTAGAGCGGATGTAAATTTATTAAAGAAAAAGTTTGGTGTTATGGGCGAAGAGTTGTGGTATCATACTCACGGAATTGATATGTCTTTAATTCAAGACAAAAAGAAGTTTAAAGCTTTATCTAAAAGTTATGGCGTTGGTCAAGTTCTTTTTGAAGATTACGACGCCGAGAAAACTCCTCTTTTAATATTAGAAATGTCTGACGATATATCTTCAAGACTAAGAGAATCTAAGAAAAAAGCCACATGCGTACACCTTGCTATCGGATATAACCAGGATGTTGGAGGGGGTTTTTCTAGGCAGACGAAAGTTTTAGAACCTATAGATTTAGGCAAAGAAATAGCTGGAGTTTGTTTAGAAATCTTTAATAAGTTTTATGATGGCGAACCAGTTAGAAGAATAGCGATTGCTGTTAGCGGATTAAAAGATTTTACAGGAGTCCAACTTAGCTTTTTTGAAGACAAATTAAAAGACGTTAAAGAAAAGAAACTTTTTGACACTATTGACCAAATTAAAAGAAAGTACGGAAAGAACTCTGTTCGTAGAGCTTCTACGGAATTAGATTATTCTACAGCCAAAAAGAGAAACGAAGAGATCGGAGGTCATCATGAGTGATTATAAAGATAGAGGAATAATAAAATGGGCGCCTTTTGATGCGCTCACCGGTCACACCGCTGTTGTTGAAGAAATGATTTTTAATATTAATAAAAGACAAAAAAGCGTCATATTTTCTGATGAATATGCAGAATTTGATAGGGTTGTTAATCAGGCTGTTAACGAAAACGAAGAAATATCGGTTGATTATTTTGTTAATGGATACACTTATTCTACATATGGAAAAATTAAAAAAATAGATTTCAATAATAAATATTTAATTCTAGACACAAACGAAGCGATTTCGTTCGATTCTGTAATGAATATAAAGTTGGTGAAATAATGAAAACAAAAGCTTATGCAAAAGTAAATTTATTCTTAAATGTTAAAAATAAACGAGATGACGGATATCACGATCTTGAAATGGTTAATATTACGGTTGGATTATATGATGAATTAGAATTAAATTTAACTGATTCTGAAGTTGTTTGTAACACATCAAACAAAGAATTAAACAGCAAAAATAACCTCGCTTATAAAGCTGCTGTTTATATGAAAAAAAGATATAACGTAAAGAACGGTGTTGATATATACATTAATAAAAAGATTCCTGTAGGTGGGGGACTTGCTGGAGGAAGCGCTGATGCTGCCGCAACAATCGAAGCTCTAAATATACTTTGGAATCTAAATTTATCATTTGATGAGCTGCTTGAAATATCAAAAAACTTTGGTTCTGACACCCCTTATTGTTTATATAAAGGCCCTGCTATTGTTAGAGGAGTTGGTTTCGATATAGAACCTCTTTCTTTAGACATATCAAATTATGAAATATCTCTATATTCGCCTAAAGTAAACGTTTCAACTGGTGTGGTATTTAATAATTTAATCAATCATAACAAATATTCTTTAGAAGATGCTTTAAAAGCTTTTTCTAGTGATAATTATGACGAATTTGTAAAAGGACTAAATAACGATCTTCAAGACACTGTTTTTGAACTTTATCCAGAAGTAAGAAAAAGATATGAATTATTAAAGAACGCATACGGTGAAAAAGGTTTGTTTATGAGCGGATCGGGCTCAACTTTGGTTAGAATAACTAAGAAAAAATAAAATTTTTCAATTTTTTATGCTTTGCACCTCTGTTTTTAACAAAAAGCG
>OCVV011331284.1_pt1 | contig 19775 bp, 19 predicted proteins | sample 1539721 | NCBI WGS metagenome assembly OCVV01 (sample SAMN02144230, study PRJEB22623) | gut metagenome | biome: sheep rumen | host: Ovis aries | place: New Zealand
ATCATCCACAAGGTGGTATTTGCTGTTTACCTGCATAAATGCCTCACGGTTAGAGTACCCATTATGTTTTATAGTAAACTCACCAAGGCCCTTCAGGTTGTGATCCACAAAACTATTCTTCAATGTAATGGCACTACCATTTTTCAGCACACAACGCTCATCCATCCATCTTTGCTCCATATACACAGTTCCTGTTCTCCACAGACGCAGTATCCGAACTTGATGAGGCAAACCATGCTTCAGCATCTTACCCATAAACACGACGCGAAGAGGCAAAACACACCCCGTCACGTCATCGGGCAATGCTGGTATCTTGCAAGACAGTTCGTCTATCAGTTCATCTGTAAGATATTCGTCCGCATCCATCCTCAGCGTCCACTCGGTGGTTATCGGGCAATTGTCCAACGCCCACTGGAACTGTTGCGCCTGGTTCACATACTTGTGCTGAAGTACCGTTGCCCCACACTCTTTCGCTATCTCCACCGTTCTGTCCGTGGAAAAGCAGTCAATAACAAACACATCCTTACATACCCTAAAAGCATTTTCCAAGCAACGACGGATATGGAGTTCTTCGTTAAATGTTAATACAATAGCTGATATATCAAGTTGTTGTTTCGCCATAACTATGAGCATTTAAAATTTGTATTTTGCAAATTCTTCAGACGGAATACGCTCACCATGCTCCTCGCAGGGAACACCATATGCTATAGTATTCTTTTTAACATCATGGAGGACGAAACTATTCGCTCCGATAGCTGCAAATGTGCCAATCGTAACACCTCCCATAATAACTGCATTGGCACCAACAAATGCACTGTTACCTATTTTTGCCGGCCGCAATTGATATTTAAAACGACGACTACGCACATCATGTCCACCGCTAATAATCTTCGCATAACTTGAAAGCTGACATCTATCCCCCAGGATAGTATCTGCGTTAAAATAGACATAATCGTCAATAGAATTCTCATCACCCATCTGCAAAGCTGCTGGATATACGATTATTGCATGGTTTGAGACGAAGTTTCCCTTCCCAATTTTGGCACCGAATAATCTTAGCCATGCAACCCTGGGGCCATTTAGAGGTCCGATAAGAAGCTTAAATATGTACTTGCCGAAGAATTTCCACAACCACCATCTCATTCGATGCTCACTATATTCTTTTCCTCTGCTTGATGCGTCATATTGCCACCAGAGCTCTTTTCCATTATTACTCATTGCTTTAAACTAAATATTCTTGTTGGGAGACTCGCCTCAAAAACGCGATAGTTTCAGAGTACTTGTCAGTGTTATTGGTGAACAGCTTCAATCTATTTAGACCTTTCATTATCAGATCTTCTTTTAAACTACTATTGGAGTAGACTTGATATATTTTTTTTGCCAAATCCTCTGCATTATGAGGTTCAAAATAAACTGCAGCATCGGCAGTAACTTCTGTGTTAAAGTCTAATTTCGATGCAACTATAGGCAGTTTGAAATACATATACTCCAGCAATGTTGCGGAAAAAGTTTCCAAGAGAGAAGGGAATAAGCCCAAATCAGACTGTAAATAGCACTTTATCAATTCTTCCTTTTCTAGGAAGTCATGATTAACGAAATAATCTTCAACATCATAATGTTTTTGTTCGCCGAGGAATAAAGAACTGCAATATTTGGGGACAGTAACATGTATTTTAAAGTCTTTCATTGCATATTGACAGACAAGAAGCGATGCTACTTTTGGCAATAGCATATAGTCTTTATGAGTAGACGGCGATGTAGTATAAATCAGATTAAAACCCTTATGCTCAATCTTATTAACCTCAACTCTTGAATACTTCTCGGGCAAAACATTTGATACAACACAAACATTCTCTGGAGCAGTCCGTGCACTACGAAGAATACATTTCTTAGCGACCTCTGTCTGAGTAATAAAATACTTCGTATTCCGCATTTGGAAACGCGTTAGCCAAGCTTTAAGTAAGTATCTCAACCTATATCTAAAAGGCGTAACTTTTAACGCATACTTATTAACGCCTCCCACCACACTCCAAGCATTGGCACATCTCATCACTTCTACAGCCTTAAACTTATGGTAGCTCGGAGCCAGTATGCTATAGACAACATCTGGCTGAATAGATTCTTCCGCATGCCTGATTTTCTGTCTATCAGAGAAGAAATGCTTAAAATCAGGTTGGGTGTGAAAAACGAAATAGTGTTTTTTATCTAATCCATTCTCCAAGCCCTTAATATCTTTATCAAAGTCCTCTGAGACGAAATAATACCAATCATTTTCATTATCTAATAACGTCCTGAAATAAAAATTCTTGGCAACATTATACCCTCCCATTGCTGCGGGCTTTGCAATAATGGCATTTAATACAATCTTCATAACAGTTATTCTTTATGTGTAAAGACCCATACATTTTAGCATTTTCCTCGCTTCTGTCTTGGGATTAAAATGTTCAAGTGCCACATCATGTCCACGTTTTCCAATAATAGCGGCCTCCAATGGATGCTCTATAATCCATAGAAGCTTCGATGAGAAGAGTTCTACATTGTCATGCTCTGCTATGAATGCACTTTCTCCATCTTTTAGAAACAATGGAATGTCTCCAACATTAGTAACACAAACAGGATTACCTGTTAGTAAATACTCCCCCAATTTGGTCGGAAATCCATTCTGTGCCTGTAGACTATCCGGCCTGTCAAGTGCGAGAATTGAAGCGTTCTTCAGTAATTGCGGTACTTCCTCGGGTGATTTCTTTCCACAAAAAACAACAAAGTCATTTAAGCCCAATTGCTCTATAAGTTCAACATTTCCAGAAGCATCTCCTTTCACAGACTTTGGACCAATAATTTTAAGTTGAAAATCTGGATGTAACTTATGTACAATAGCAAAAGATTTAATAAGCTGATCAACTCCATCTTTATTATTCGCACCATGACCACAAAAAACGATGGATTTCTCATCACCTTGTTTTTGAAGACCTTCGAAACGTGACGGATCTACAGTCATATTGATGATATGAACCTTTCTTGCATCAACACCTCTATCAATATAAGCTTGCTTAAGGAATGTGGAAATCACGAAAAGACCATCTATCTGTTTTATTGCACTGACACGAGCAGCAGATGCCTTCGATAAACCATCTATTTCTGGATGTTCTGTCACCTCATTGAAAATACGAATGCCTCTTTTGCCTGCTAGTTTTATTACAGCTTCCGGCAAATCATAAATCCATACTGTATCACCTGTTTTCACCTTACGGGAGAAGCGCCACACATTAAATTGATGAATTAGATAACGTAATTGCCGTTGACGTACCCTGCAGAGCGGATTATCCCAAAGATTGACAATCTTCAAATTATTATACACCTCAGGCATACGCTCAAGCTCATCATTCGGTCGAATGTTGACAACTGTAGCCTGAACCCCCAGTGCATCAAAACTCTTTAACCACCCCATGTAATGATTATTGGCTGCAAGCCCAGGGAAATAGCCCCTCAATAATATATAGAATTGGCTCATCGAAATTATTGTTTATCCAAAGATTGAATGATAGTGGGCCACTCTATAGAAAGTTGCAGTGTTCATCCACACAATAAATGTAGCATAGAGCATGACTGCGATGGCAAGTCCAATAAAAAAATGTTTTTGCCACTTAACAGGCCACTTATCCTTCATCAGAAATGTAATTGTAATGATATAAAAGGGGATATAATAGTACATCATTCTCGTTCGCCCTAAATTACCCAAGAATGGACACATCAAATACAATAGCGACAAGCGCCAAATCGTATTTTGGGCTTGAGTTAAAACATCTTTATTCCTATATGCCCACGAAATAATAAAGTAGGCAAGAATTGCATTGGCAGTACACTGCAAAAGTGAATTATGATCATCAACAACCAAATAGTGGGTTCTATAACTTTCAAATTGATCTCCAATCATGATGCGATCAAGCAAAGACACCAATGAGGTTGTTGACAATACACTTATGAAAATAAAAAATAGTACCCAATAAAACAACTCTTTTTTGGTTAATGCCTCATGCCTCCCAGCAATCATAGCCATCGGAAGGAAAAAGATTGCACTTGTATGAAGTAACGACAACACGTATGCTATGGGAATCAGAAGCCAATACTTCCTTTTAATAATGAGGGGCAAGCACATGTAAGTCCCAGCTATGGCAAGGCCGTTACGCATAGAAATGAATGACAAGAAAAAAGTTTGGTTGGGGTAGAACATAGTAAACACCATCGCCAGCATGAGCATCTCAGGGGCTACATACTTGGAGTACATCATTATAAAAGCTGCAACGACTGAGGTTGACACCAACATCAAAAGGGAGCGCCATGTTGGCATCACCATATTCAACCATTGGTAACCAATCTCTGAGTGATGCTCACGGTCAAACTCAGTTAAATGGCCATGCCATTCGTAAAACCACGATTCATATTCAGAATAATCTGGACCAAAATCAACACGAAGCGCACCAAAAATAAGGATGGGTACAAACACCCAAAACACCTTCCATTGATAGGCTTTTACATCATTCTGTGGCACCTTAATCAGATAACACAATAAGAATGTTATGACAATAACAAAATAGTAAACATCCATGGCTATTTACACCAGATTATATAATTTATTCAACAACTCATCATTCGAAATAGTACACGCTCCTATATGCATAGGCGAGTTTATCAACTTAGCTATTATTGCAGGCATGTCCGCAAGGGGCATAATATAGCCTTCTTGTCCCACATGTACTGAATCTGATGCCCCCTGGAAATCATTGCACAGGAAGGGCACCTGCAAAGCAAGCCCCTCATGAATGGTATATGAGAAGGTCTCATTCGACGATGTACATACATTTAAATTCGATTTAGCAAGATAGGGGTAAGGGTTGGTCTGTGCCCCAAGAAGGCGCACTTCGTCTGCTACATGATGTGACTCAATTTCCTTTTCTATCTCATGTTTTACATCATCATTACCACCACCAATAATCAGCCACTGAAAACTTAATTTTCCGTCAAGACGTCTTTTTACATCTGCTGCAATGGCCGGTATTTTTTCAAACTGTTTTACTGGATCCAAACGACCAATAGAAATAATGCTGAAGGTTTTTTCTTCTGCTGCAGAGAAAATACGTTCAACCTCAGGAGTAACCAGTTTGCTTTTGGCCACGATATCCTCCACATTAATGGCATTTCGGATAATCACAACCTTTGCTTCGAATTGTGGAAAAACCGATAAGAAAGCTTCCTTGGCGAAGTTGGAAACACAAACCACACGATCAATGCGATCATAGAACATGGTCTCGTTTCGCCCACCAACATATCTCCGGTAGTCACAGTGCAGCCACACAATTCGCTTCTTTGCGGGTAAATAACTGATGTAGCGTGCCTGCATTTCATCAAAACCTATCACAGCATCATATGTATCAGATTTTATCTGTTTGCCGCCAATGGAATTATAAAGTTTGTATAAATCAAGACCCGCTCTCTGCAATGAACCACGAAGGAAATACAATACCAAACTTAACCATTTTCGCGACCGATGACCTTCATAAATGTGGTGGCTAAGCCAAATATTTTCAGGGAGTATCCGACAATTAGGCATTATGTCCTTCAAAGGGCCTATTCTCTCACGGGCAAAGACATCCACCTGCACTTTCATCGTGTCCAATACAGACAGAAGTGAGTATAGGCTTGAGCGTGACCCGCCAATCGCAAAACTTCCTGTTATGACTAAGATTCTTTTCATCTTACAATTTCTTTATGATAGGCTCTGCCATGATATGCATGACCCAAGCAAGGAACAATCCTGCAACTATTACTATTGAATACCCAAGATAATTACCTGTATTTAGCCAGGCTGCTGCACCCCACGGTATCAATGCGACAATCCGAGGGAGTGCGCCATTCGTCAAATATGACTCAAGGGATATCTTTCCCACCCATCGCAAAGATGCATGCCCTCTACGGGTACAATTCAACAGCCAAACCAATACAGGAAGAACCATCATGCAAGTGCCGAGATGAAGCATGTGGGCCTCATGATGCCGAATAAAAAACAGGGCTATTGCCATAGAACCGCCTAAAACAAACCACCAGAAATTAACCGCTTTATTCAACGTCGTGAAATAGCCCAAGGTCATTCCCAAAGTGAAAGCCAACAGATTGGGCATATTGGAACATATCAGCCTGAACGTAACATTTGTCGGCTTCAAAAAATAAAATACACACGCAATAATTGTAATAATAGCAGCATTTGTTAAAACATTCCCTCTGCTCAATAATGACTTATAGATGAATGGGGAGATAAAGTACAGTGCTATCAACACAGAAAGAAACCACGCGACTCCACCACTACCATCCCAATAGCTCAGCAACGAGAACACATAAAACCATTCAAACCAATTCGTGTCGGGATAGACCACGCATTGATAGACAAAGAACGGAATGCACCAAATCAAATAAGGGATGAATATGCGCAAAAGTCGCCTTTTATACCAAAGAAGCACGCCAAAGGGGGTGAACGTCAATTTATGCAGTGAGAAAAACAGCCCATAGCCTGACAGCATAAAAAACAAGGCATTGCCAAATTGAGCCAAACCAAAAAGGGGCAACAGCGGGCCTAATGCGACGTGGTTAGCCCCTGCATGACAAAGCAGGATGCTAACCGTCGCAATTCCCATCAACTCTGTTCTGTATTTACTGATTAGCGAAAGCTCCAATTCCCTCATAAGAAATAATTAGAATTTACTGAAATACTCTTCCAGTTGTTCGCGAGTGTATCTTTCTTTCTCGGGGTACAATTTTGATTCGTGTTCTAAAATCTGATCTATTGTCCAGTAGAATTTCAAGCGCTTTGCAGGCACCCCTCCATAAACACTATATGGGGTTGTTGGCTTCGTTACTACAGCACCTGCAGCTACCGTAGTACCACGACGTACTATTACACCAGGAAGCAAAGTAACACCCACCCCAATCTGACAATCTTCCTCAATCACTACATCCAAATCTTTAGATTTTTTCTCTTCCTGTTTAACAGTTCGATAGAAACGACCTATTACCCTATCATGATTGCCTGTAAGTACGACAAGACCCTCTGCGGCACCAGAATAGCGCTTCATAATGAACTTCGCCTCAGGTGTCATTATAATAGCTCGTCTAATTATTGTATGGTCATATACAAACATATTTTTCGGGTTTTTGAAAATAATTGGGTCTGCTATCGATGCCGTATCGTCACAATAGCCCATTTCTTTCCGATAGTTAAACGAGTATCTCAGATACCATGCTCTCAGTCCTGCCAGTAAATTACCCAAATATGACACCCGAATGAATTTTTTTAAATTTATCATATCTCTTTTTTAAAATTGTTAGTTCTTTTAATTATTTCAATCACACAATTTGGCAATAGTCCTCTAACTTTTTGACGGAATGTAAGTTTTGGTTCAAAATAGTGCTTGACCATATAATCAATGCCATAAGCATGAAGGCCAGAATATATCTTATCTCTTAATAAAGGGCGTTCTGTAGGTGCATACAGATTACGAGTGCCACTCAACCTAACACTATATTCTGTGACTTCGTTAAATACTACTCCCGCACTTTCACATATTCGTTTTATTTCTTTCCCTTTCTCAGAATTAACAAGAAACAGCGAAAGACCTTCCTTGTGAGCAAGTTCAGGTCTTGTCTTTTGATACCCAAAGAAATCTCCAAGGGTTACATCTCCTGTTCGCTCCAATGAAGAGAAAGGACACTTGTAGCAAGATTCGCGCGTTAGCAAACCTTTCAAGAACGGAAGGAGATAATCAGACATTCTGTAGTTGAAAACATATTCTTTTCGTTGACCATTTGCATTTGAAATAGAATAGCTCATTGCCACAGACCATCCAAAGCGTTTTTTGTCTCTAAAGTTTAGGCTCACAAGAGTTCCCTTGTGTTTGTGTTCAAGATATTGGCGATACTCTTTAAACATCAATGGACTTGGAACGCCATGGCAAATTATGTCTATAGCATAAAGATTGTCATAATCCCTACCCAGGAAGCGCTTCAATCCTTGTATCTGGCAAGGGACTCCCGAAAAGAGGACCTTCCTTCCATCTATTATATCCTTTTTACACTCTCGATATGTATTCCGAATATCGCTTTGGTAGTATTTTGAGCGCATGAGTTTGGGCAAATCCTCTACCTCGGTAATTCTTGTATGATACAATTCATACTTCTCGTCCATATATGCACCATACACCGTACCACCATTGGATAGGAAATAATTGGCAATCTCTGGGAAAAGGCCACCCGATGAACTGTTCATAATAAACTGTTCATTGGTAGAGTATGCTGCATAAAACTCTGTGGTTGGTTCATTAGCCTTCGGATTCTCGAAAGGGCATACTTTGCTACATAACCCACAATCGACGCAAGCTTTAGCATCAATTATTTCAGGGACATAAAACCCTTCCTTGTCAGTGGTCATGCCTATGCATCTCTTTGGGCAGCTGGCCACACAAGAAGAGCAGCCACAACATTGAGTTTCGTCTTTTGTTGAAAGATATCTGTTCATCTTAGTTTGTTCTGAATATGGGTTAAAGCATTATCAAGGAACTGAATTGATTTCTGACGTTCCTCTTCAATTATTTCATCTACTTTATCATAATTCGTTTCGCCAAAAGATTCAACGACATTCGGATTATTCACCAAGTGGTCGCCTAATTGAACAAGCGATAAAAGCGATTCTATTCGTGAAGTCTGCTTCGTAACACCTACATGACTTCTTTGAAATACCGCAAACTCTCGATGGAAGAGTATTGAAAACACTGTTGCATGGAAAGAATCGGTAAAAACAAAGTCCGCATAACGGATATAGTTCACAAATTCCAGATGATCGGTTAGCACGTAATTCCCGTTATTCAACTTCTCTGCATGTTTCTCGTATGGAAGAATGATTATCTTTCTATCACCAGCAAAGCTATTCAAGAAATCAACTTGTTCATCATTTAGTTCGCCCAGGAAATAGCAGAAAATATAAGAGCTCTCCGGCTTGGGTAGTTGTTCCTTCTGCAATAAATCTAACCAGTATTCTTTACCAACAAGAATCGTAGGATCGACTGCGACAAAAGGATCAACGCCAATCCTTTTTCTAAAAATTTCGGCTGCGCTTTGTTCTCGCACAGAGAGAAACTTGAAATCACGAATTAAGGGAGCTACCGCACGAATATAAAAGTCTGGTACCACATTAACACCAATGCTCGGAGCATAGGCAATCTTCCGCATGGGGGAAACTCTCCCTAAAAAATTCTCTTTCCAAACTGGAATTCTCAAAGCAGACCAAACCTGATCGCTGCCACAAATGAAACAGTCATATAATTTCGATTTCTTCAAACCAAATTGTGAAATATTTGACATGTTTATATGCTTGTTCACAGATGTGCTTATATGCTTAAATAAATCTGTTGATATTGCACGCTGTTTATTAGCATTATCTTTGCGGTCTTGATAGTATTGCCTATACTCATCATCAAGATAGCACTTAATTTTTACTAGGATTTTATCTTTGATTCTTTTACAAATACGTAAATACTTATTACTTGAATAGATCCTTAGAAAAGTAACTTCATGTCCGAGTGACTTGCAAAATCCTTGCATAGCAAGCGCTTGCAGTTCCGAGCCATAATTGCCGTTACCAAAGAATGTAATTACCCCTATTTTCATCTTGACAACTGTTCTTTAAAGAAAGCTATGACATTTTCATTCATGAACTCCAGACGTGGCCTATAAAAACCTATTGGCTTGACTTCTGCTTTCATCACCGCCTCCGCTATACATTCTGGAGTCTGCTCATGATAAAACACCCAACCCTCAGAAATTGGAAAGTCGTATGCTGTAGCATAGCTAATCACAACCGCAAGGTCGTGGCACATATAATTTACAATTTTTGAAGGGAATGTACTATTGGCGAAGTTGGGACGAAGCACATTAGGACTCAATCCAATATGGCAACTGAACAGTAGTTTATCCAGATCTTCTTCACTCAGGAAACCCTCATAACGTATTCTCTCTTCACCCACTTCTGCATTAATCTCCGCTATACGTTTTTTTATTGCCTGTTCATCTCTTTTGTCTCGGGCATAACCTGATACATGCAGCATATAATTTGGGGCAAATAAACGTGCAGCCTCAACTGCTGAAGGAGCACCCATCTTGCGATTCTCTATTGTTCCTGAATAAACAACATGTATTTTCCCATCGTTAAACCGGTATGCTGTTCTCTTGGTAAAAATGCCACACCCATAAATGACCACAAAGTCTTTTTTATCAAGCCCCAACACTTGCGGCATGCCATCATTAACACAGGTAAACTTCTTAAACTTCTTGATTTGAGATATCTCATCTTTAACCCATGGGGTATCACCTACTGCTGTATAACCGTAAATCTCCTCAACTTCAATAACAATGTCTCGTTTAACAATACGCTGGAGCTTCGCAAGTAGTTTCGTGTAATAGTAGCTATGATACAGGACTATCAAATCCTTCTTCGAGGTTTTGAACAATATATAAAGGATAAATGAAAGATGTTTTATAATACTATTCAGACGACTCGTTATTGGATGGTGAACACCTCCACCACCCATGTAATAAATATGTTTCCCGCCATACTCCGTGTAGTAGCCACCATAGACTCCTTTTGTCTGTTTATCTACCAGCGAAAGTATATGCAAATCTGCTCCCGCCTTTTGGATCTGATCTGCAACATACCGCATTTTCATCATGCCGGGGATGGCACATTTATATGTACCCCAATCTTTTGGAGTAATATACCATCCAATATAATGAACTTTCTTCATCAGAAGCTATAGAATAAAATGCTACACCAGATTGTGTTTTATAACTTGGCATGGGTTTCCCCCTGCAACACAATCAGCGGGCAAATCAGTGATAACAACACTACCGGCAGCAATAATTGTTCGCGGTCCTATGGTTACACCTTTATAGATGATACAGCGTGCTCCTATAAAACAGTCATTACCAATGACTATTGGAGATGTCTTGGACATTTTATGATCATCAGTCGTTCTGCGCACCTCCCAGTCTGTACTATGAAAATCCGTATCAAACATCATCGTACCTGCGCCAATGATACAATTAGATCTTATCGTAATACTATTCTTACATGTGATAGAAACTTGTGACAATCCCGTGTTTTCGCCTATTGTAAGAAAGCCACCAGACAATACAGCTATGCGGCATCCTTCTGCGTACTCTATGCCCGTAGAAAGAATTCTAACATTATTGCCACATTCAAAGTAACCACCATCTAAAATATTCAAGGAATTACCAATACATCTACCACCTTTATTTACAACGTATGATTTCCAATATGCGAGACGTTTTCTTGCTTTGTATGATTCACGTATACGATTAATTATTCCCATCTTGATGTTCCTTAGTGTTATAAAATTTTTTCAGCTTATCAATATCATTTAATAGCTCCCAGTGTTCTTTAAACCACTCAATACTATTATTCCACCACTGAATTTGCAAAAGCCACTGAATGGTTTCTTTGTCATAACGATAGCGTATGATTTTAGCTGGAATGCCTCCCACAATGGCATATGGCGGGACATCCTCGGTTACTACGGCACCGGCCAAGACCACCGCGCCATCACCAATGGTGATGCCTCCCGTTAAAAAAACATGCTGCCCTATCCAACAATCATTACCAATGTTTACCCCATCACGGAACTCGTCAAAGCATTGTTTTTTTGCAAATGTCCAAGGTTTGCTTGTTGAGAAAAACAATGGACTGGTGGTGGCGTATGGAGCCTCATAGGGATGGATGCCAGGGTTCCAATCGACATACGGTGCTATTGAGGTAAAGCGCCCAATGGTGCCAGCCAAATTAGAATGCTCTCCTATATAAGAGCCATACCCCATATGACCACGGAAGCTAACTCGCTCATATAATTTATTTCCTCCTTCAAAAGTGCTATTTTCAAGGGGGAACGTCGTATGCCAATTATAGAGTAATACGTCTGCAAGCTGTTTTGCCCGACGCTTACGTTTTAAATAATTCTTAAATCGAGATATAATCATTTATAAAACTTTTGTGTGACTCTCCTTTTTATTTTCAACCAGTTCAACATGCCTTTTATCGCCAACTCCATTATAGGATTAAACGGACTATGTGGATAGGTTTTTCTGGCCTGCTCTCCATACAGTGTAAAAGAAGCCTTGTAATACTGATACAAAATCATTTGTTCCCAGAACGGTTTCCCTTTGGGCTGAAGATGGGCAAAAAAATCCTCTCGAAAATCTTTGCGTTCACCACTAGCAGCCGAGTTTTCACAAAGGTAGGTCATCACAGGAATATTAACGTAAAAGAATTGTTCATTTCTAAATATATTGAATAAAAGTTCCGCATCTTCAAACCTATGTAAATACTCTTTGTGCTTATGCTTTAACATAACTTCTTTTCTAAATATTGCGGCTCCTGTCCTTGGCATAAACCTTTTACAATACCACTCTTTATATGGATTTTGTATTACTGATGTTGGGAGTTCAGAATACAACTTACAAACGCCTTTATTGTCAACGTAAAAATTAAATGCAAAACAGTTATACTGTCTGTGTTCACGAATTGCATCGTCAAATGTGCTCAATGCATTGGGAGAAAACTTGTCATCCGCATCCAGAAAAACAATCCAGTCTCCAGTGGCTCTGTAAACGCCAAAATTTCGAGCTGATGAAGGCCCACCATTTTGCTTATAGCAATAAACAAAACGATAATCATCCTTTATAAAGTCTTGAACAACAGTAGCACTTTCATCAGTGGAGCCGTCATCAACAATAATACACTCCCATTCCTTATAACTCTGTCTTTGAATAGATGACAAAGTGACAAGGATAGCAGCTTCTTTGTTATATAGTGGAACAACTATTGAAATCATATATTATTATTTGAGAGCTTTACGAACCCATTTGGGAATTATGGCATGTCTTACTTCCTTAGAGAGAAAAACGATATAGCGTCCCCATGCCTTCAGGGTGATTCTGTCGAGGGGAAGGTTATACTTATGCCCCCTTAATAGGACAGAGCGGAAATGCACTATATTGTTCACTATCAATGGTTCCTTGGTTTGGTTATAAATTTCAGTAAAGACATTATTCTGTACGTCAGCAATCTGTACTTGTCGCAAACTTGAGAACACTCCCCCCATGTTGCGCCTATATACACCACCAATAAAAGAATGACATACACCCAATCCGTGTTTTAGAAGATAAAACATCATGTGGACATCGCGTGTATGCTTGCAGTTTTTCCAATAATAGGGGTCATAGATATTTCTAAGTACCGTTGCATGATACTCTGCGATCCAATACCCTTTGACGAAGAACTCCTCAAAATCAAATAGGATAGTCCCATCTTCCCCATATCGTGACATATCCTCATCGTAAGGTCTAAGATATATTTTAGAACCACCATCGCGTTCTTCCCTCAGATTACAGCGATGACACGAAACGACCACCTCTGGATGCTTGTCAAGATAATCTATCTGTATCTGGAGTTTATCAGGATGTATCCAATAATCATCGCCCTCACACAGTGCTACATAAGGTGGTTTACCCACCCACTCCTGTATATATTTGGTAGTCTCATACTCACGGCCGTTCTGATAGTGGTTTTCCTTTAGTAAGATTACAAGGAAATAACAATTGGGATTTGATTTATGAGGCGCATAGGTCACCGTACCATATTGAGTATCCCTGTTAATAATTGCATCGTGGGCATCTAAGTCAAAATTGTCTTTTACACACTCTTTTATCACTACATCTTCTCCATCCGTAGATGCATCATCTACAATACAACACACATACGGAAATGTTGTCTGTTGCATCATAAAACCATTCATGGTGTCTGTAATGTAATGATGCTGGTTATATGTCATGCACCGGACATATAGTTTGAATTTTGATTTCATTCCTATTTGCGTTTTAAAAGATATTTGACATCTTCAAGTTCCTTATATTTAAATAATAGCGCTCCACCAAGATACACAACTATAGCAATCCCGAAACCAGCTATTAACTGGACATATAAATTCTCAAAACAATATGTCATGGTACGTGCAGCAACAAATAATGTCAAACTCAGAGACAATACCGGCAAAAGGTCCTTCAATTGCTTAAGCAAGCCGTAATTATAGAGCTTTTTCGTGTACCATGTGTTAACCGCCAGTTCAAGGAAATCACTGCCTATGCAAGCATAACAGAAAGCAACCAGACCCATTGGTAAAAAGCAACACATGAAGGTGAGTCCAATAATTTTCTTAGCTATTTCTAGTTTAAGAAACAAGTCTGTGCGTCCAGTAACTGTTAAGATATTTAGATTCAAGGAATGGATTGGATACCACATCATATAGAAGCACATTATTTGGAGTAGATAAATACAGCCTTCCCATTTATCTGTTATCATCACAATAACCAGCGGACGGGCCAGAGCAGCCAGCAACATCATAAATGGGAAAACAATAAAAGCAGAGACTCGAATCATTCTACGATATGTGGCTATCATGTGCTCAACATCGTCTTGTAATTTTGATAGTACAGGGAATGTAACGCTCTCCAAGACTGTTGATATATGACTTGACGGAAGATTGGCATAATTTTGAGCTCGATTGTACTCGCCCAGTGCCGCCGGTGAATAGAATTTACCCACAATAACCGGTGTGATATTATTATAACCAGTATTGATTAAACCCGTCAGAATAAACTTACTTCCGAAATTCCACAGGTACTTGAAACTCTCACGAGACCATTTGGCTTTAGGAAGCCAACGTACATAGACCAGCATAATAATCTGGTTTAGCAAACCACTCGCGAGATTACTAAGCACTAATGCCCATACCCCATACCCAGTATAGGCAAGAGACAAGCCAACTGTACCGGCAACTATCTGACAAACGATGGCAATAATCGCAGGGGTTTTGAAGTCCAACCTGCGCTGTAGAATTATCTTTTGAGGGGTACCCAATGCACCATACAAAAAACTGAGTGATGTCACATGCATCAAATCCTTAAGCACTGGCGTATCGTAGAAATCAGCAATGAAGGGAGAAGCGAACCAAAGAATCAGATAGAATAACAGGCCCATTCCCAAACTGTAATAGAACGCTGTTGATAAATCTTCCTCAGTTACTTCAGGCTTGCGTACCAATGCCATACCAAAACTGCCGTTTCCTATGATGGTAGCAGAAATTGCTATAAACACAGCTGGCAGTGCAGTGATACCGTAATCAGACGGAGACAGCACACGCGCCATTGCGATACCAATTACAAATGCCACTACAAAGGAAACGGTCTGTTGCCCAAATCGCCAATATAGTGCAGCCTTTGTTTGTTTTTTCAGATTTGCTTCTGCCATCTTATTCTACTATTACCTTTAGCCATCGGGATTGATTAGCCATAGCCTTGTTTAAGTCTTCTTCGTTCTTGAACTTTAAAATTAATGTACCTATCGCATCACTTGCGCCATTGAAAGCGTCCACCTCATCACCAGGTTTCACCCAAAGGTCTTCTTCTACTATTGTCGCATTCACACTTTCATCAATTATGAGTTGAGAGAACTGTCCGTACTTCCCTGCATGAAGTATAATTTCTGCCCAATGTCCGTTATAAGGCTGTTGACTGAGATCAGAGACATCTTCACCTATAGCAGCTTTAACAGCAGCCGTTACCATATCTGCACCTGTGGCATACCGTACCATTTCGGCTAAACGGTTTCCTCCTGCACGTGGTGTTATCTCCATAATATAGGGTTTGTGATTTGTGCCAATACGGGTCTCAATATTATACAATGCCGTCTTCATACCAAGAAGAGTAATAGCCCGCTGCAGTTCAGCGGCAAGATACGCCTCTTGCTCTTCCGTAAATGTAGATGGCCAACTATAGGCTGAGGGTGTATAGGGATTGGCCGCCTGTGCATCAAAACGCTGGGCAGAAAAAGTCACAATTCTCATCTCACCGTCCACGGAAAAACAATCCGTATCAGAAGAGCAGCCCTCTTTTTCAATAAACTCCTCTACGATAATTTTTTTACAACGTGAGAAATCCAAGGCATGCTCAACTGCTGGTGCAAGTTGATCGAAAGAATCAACTCGTGTAACGCCCTTGCTGCCTGAACCATCCGTGGGTTTTACTATCACCGGGAATTGATACCATTCTTTTTCTGAGACGGCCTCTTCAAATGAAGAAAACACCCTCATACGGGGCACATTAAACCCATTCTTTGCCAGAAATGAACGGAACAAGTCTTTATCCTGAAGGATGCAGACCGATTCGTAAGGGCCCATTGACGGCAGCCCCATCTGCTGCTGGACATAAGCCGCAGTAACGACTGCCGGATCTACACCATAGGATATAATGCCGTCAATTTTTTTCTCACGTGCAATCTGAAGGATTAGCTCTTTGTCAATTACACTTGCATTCACAAACTCATCGGAATACTTATGGGCAATGTTATCAGGGAGATAATCACACGTGATGACATAGTATCCCTGCTTATGTGCAGCTTCAATAGCAGGGAGGAGATAACGGATTCCTCCCAGCATCATAAGTTTCTTTTGTTGAGCCATTATTTAACCTAATATGATATCGCAAATACGGTCAACATCAGCAACCGTCAAATCAGCAAACATAGGCAAGGCAAGAACAGTTTCAGCAGCATGGCTTGCAACAGGATAATCAGACTGATATCCAAGCTCCTGATAACACTTCAGGTCAGGAATAATAGGATAGAAATATTTTCTGGCCAAAATGTTCTGCTCTTTTAACATTCCCTGAATCTCATTGCGGTTGTATTTATAACCATCAAAGAACACCGGCATGTAGGCGTAGTTCTTAGTAACACCTGGCTGGTCGGGAATGAAATGGATGCCCTTTTGACCATCCAGACGCTCTTTATAGCGATCGTATGCGACCTTGCGCTTTGCAACTTCATCCCAGAAATGGCGAAGATTGCACACACCCATGGCAGCCTCGTACTCATTCATACGGGCATTCGTACTGATATGGTCTACTTCTTCGGCATTCTTGAAACCAAAATTGACTAAATCATCAATGAGTTCATAGGCTTCCTTATCCTTAAATACAGTGATACCACCCTCTATGGTGTGGAACACCTTTGTTGCATGACAGCTGAACATAGCCATATCGCCCCAAGAAGACACGTCCTTGCCGTCTTTTTTCACGCCAAAGGCATGTGCTGCATCATAGATGACCTTCAAATTGTGTTTCTTGGCGATAGCGTCAATAGCCTCCACGTCACACATCACGCCATATACATGGGTGCCCATAATAGCAACGGTCTTAGGTGTGATATACTTATCAATTTGGTTGACATCAATGGTGTAATCCTTGTCATTAATATCACAAAACACAGGAACAAGACCATTCCTAACAATAGAGTGAGTCGTTGAACAGTGCGTATAAGGGGTGGTTATTACTTCACCTCCTTTGGGCAGACAAAGAGCATCAATGCCAACTTCCAGAGCCACATGCCCATTAGCATATAAGAAAACGTAAGGCTGGCCAAAGAACTCCTGCAACTGAGCTTCAAAAGCCTTGTGAATACAACCTCTGTTAGAGAGCCAACGGTTCTCCCATAGGATTTTAATTTCTTCACAATACTCCTCAAAACTTGGCATCGAGGAACGAGTAACAGCAATTAACTTTTTCATAATTAATACTATAAAATTATTTTGTTTTACTTTTTAACCAGTTGGTAAATTTTTGTTCTATAAGATAGTTGGAGATAATAGCCATAATCAAGGTGACAATAAGGCATACTATCGCACCTATTAAATTTCTGGAGTCTGCATACCAGTTCTCATTCAGGAGATGCATAAAATTGATTACTGGAATGTGCAAAAGGTAAAAAGACAAAGAACAAGAACCGAGGAAAACAAAGGCTTTGCAATTCAATACTCTCTTCGTGACAATATTCTTTGAAGAAGCACACCCTAATAGAGCTAAAGTGAAAACTAATAATGCCTCCATAGGCCAATATGCCGCTGTATAGGCTTTATCGAAGAAAAGCGGATAAAGGCTCTGAAGAAATACTGCTCCAAAGAATAACCAAAAAGCCATAGAAATGAGATGTATGTGATTCTCTATCCAATCAGTGTAGCGTTCTTGTTCTTTCAAATGCAAAAACAATATTGCCAAAAGAATACCTATTGTACAGTCAAGTAATCGGGCTATCGGATTCACATATAACAGTCCCAATCTCATATCCTCATTAAGATAACCCACTAAAAAGAAATACACCACTAATGCAACTACAGCCAATACTATTTTTGTGGCAACTGATGTTTTTTTAATAAGCCGGAACAGGAAGGGAAAGACCGCAGCGAAGAACAAGATATCACACAAATACCAACTTGGTGCATTGTAGGAGTAGAATATGGATTTTATAGGAACCCAACTCTGGAGAAGAGTAAGATTCAAACAAAGCTTGGCCGTATTCCATAAGTTATGAGGAACAGGACATCCAAAACCTACCCAAGCCAGAATGAATGCTACAATGTGCAATGGATATAGTTTGATTATGCGCTTCTTCATGAACTCGTTCCACTTGAAATCTGCTTTGGTTACTTTATCACCATAACCCAAAGTCATGCAGAATCCACTGATGATAAAGAATGCTGCAACAGCGCAATCCCCTCCCATGTAATCATAATTGAAATGATGGAAAAAAATCATGAACATGAAAAAGACTCGCAGAAAGTTAATCTCTAAGATTCTAATCATTTTATGTACAAATCTGACATGGTAAATGGATTCTCAAATTCACGAAAGCCAAGATGATGCCTGTCTTTTTCTGAAAGAATAACATCAGAAACAGGTATACGCCAATCTATATTGATATCAGGATCATCCCATGCGATATAACCTTCAGACTGGGGATTATAATAGTTATCGACCTTGTAGTTAAAGATGCATGTAGGCGTTAGGCACAACATGGCATGAGCCATTCCCCTCGGAAGAAATAACTGGCGGTGGTTTTCGCCAGACAGTTCAACTGCAACGTACCGACCATAAGTGGGCGAACCTTTACGGATATCCACTGCGACATCAAGCACTGCGCCATCTACCACACGAGCTAGTTTGCTTTGCGCATAAGGAGGTTTTTGGAAGTGCAAACCTCTAAGAACACCATATGATGACTTGTTCTCATTTTCTTGAACGAATTCAACTGGTCGTACTTTTTCACGAAATTCATCTTCCTTAAATGTTTCACAGAAATAACCGCGTGTATCACAATAGACCTTCGGTTCTATTATAATTACTCCATCAATCTCTGTTTTAATATAATTCATGGCGTGTCTAATTATTAATTATCTAATGATGCTAAGCAACGGTCACGGAAAAAGTTCGAGTTGGTTTCTTCTTGCATTTCGTCAATAACTTTAAGCAAATATTGTCCATACTGATTCTTAATCATTGGCTGTGCCAACTCGCGCATCTTCTCCTCTGTAATCCAGCCATTACGATAGGCTATACCTTCGAGGCAGGCAACCTTTAGACCTTGGCGTTTCTCTATGACTTCTATGAAGGTGGATGCTTCGCTCAAACTGTCGTGTGTGCCTGTATCTAACCATGCGAAGCCGCGACCAAAGACTTGGACCTTGAGATTGCCTTCTTTGAGGAATTCTTGGTTTACTGTGGTTATTTCCAGTTCACCTCTTGCGCTGGGCTTGATGTGCTTGGCTACTTCT
>OCVV011338392.1_pt1 | contig 19773 bp, 22 predicted proteins | sample 1539721 | NCBI WGS metagenome assembly OCVV01 (sample SAMN02144230, study PRJEB22623) | gut metagenome | biome: sheep rumen | host: Ovis aries | place: New Zealand
AGCGAGGACATGTACAAAGCCCAGCAGCAGGCCGGACAACAAGGAGGCGCCGCCGGCTTCGACCCCCAATAACATGGGCGGCGCAGGCCAGCAGGGCAACCCCAACCAGTCCAACAACGGCGACGACAACGTCACCGACGTCGACTACGAAGAGGTGAAATAGGTTTGGCTATAATCAAATGAAAAAGAGAGACCGTAAGGCCTCTCTTTTTTTTCCATATTGAAACACATTATTGCATACCTGCAAAACCATGTTTCAATTTCAAAACACACCATTGTAACACTGCAAAACCTTGTTTCAAATTTAAAACAGCCTGTCGACACTCTTGCAAACGTGTTTCAAAATTGAAACACGCTTGCGACACTCATTTTAGCCATTTTCAAAATCAATTGGGCCTTGCGACACTCATTTTAGCCGTTTTCAAAATCGATTGGCACTTGCGTCACTCATATTAGCCGTTTCCAAATTTGCTTGGCGTTGTAATGACCCATTTTGGCCATTGCAAAATTTGTTTGGTGTTGTAATGACCCATAGCGGCAATCTCATAAATTAATTCAGTGTAATACCCTGTCTTTTCATCAGTACAGAATAATGTTTCGGGGCAAGTTTATGCACTTTACGGTAGAAGTTGTTGAATCGCTTATATTCTTCGGCCGGAATGACTGGTTTGCTGCGCCAAAGTCGCTGTATTTCTACTTCGCAACACCATGTGTTGTTGCATTTCGCATCTTCTGGACTATCTTTCAAAAATACGCAAGGCTGTGTGATAATACCCCATGCGTATACACCGCTTTTGGCGATGTTCTCACATTGCCTTCCAACGTGCAGAATGACGATGTTGCCTCGCTGCATATCGTTAGTTTTTGTCATGTGCTCTATGTACCCCGGCACTTTATCATCCTTGATTTTCTCAAATATTGGGAAATCCATAAGATTGACAGGTTGATGAAATATCTGTCTCATAAAACAATGTTTTATTATATGACCCAATTCGTTGTTTCAGCAAAATTCAAGTTGGGTAAATTATCTTCCGCGACAAATTGACATACTATTATTTCATTTGACTCCACCCCTAATGCAGTACTATATAATTGTCGGTACAAACGATTATTAATAAATACATACTTCCACGACCTGCTTTTTATTGATTCTTTCCATGTTCCATCCTTTTTATACATAATGGATCTTCTTCCTTCCCATGAAGATTTAAACTTGAAATAGGTTTTTCCTGGATAATATGTTCCTTCAATAAAATAATTGCCACTGTTCGTAAGCCATTCTGTACCTGCTAGAGAAACTGCATAGGGCTGCTGAACACGTTTAAAATTTCTTACATGCAAATTAACGGTAGTGCCTTCGGAATAAGTCTGATTGTTCCACACACATAGTTGTCCTTCAAAACTTAAATCGTCTTTTGTCAAAGTAGTAATGGATATATTTTCCGATTTTCCGTTCAACATATCATTAGTAAGATGAACAACGGAACCGTCAAAAGTATAAGTGCCCGAAGCCATTAGTTCTCTACCAAGACAATAGGCATATCTTCCATAAGGATCGAAAGAAATGAAAATAAGAGGATCCGATTTCCATTCCCAAACACCTACAAGAGATGGTGTTTCCGTTGTTCCGCCTCCGTCTTCCTGAGGGACATAAATGTATTCTGTTTTTGTACATCCAATCATTAAAATGGTTGTAACGAGAATCTTTGTGATTTTTACTATTTTCAAAGCGATAGCGCCCGTTTTATCCTGTTGGCTCATCAGTTTTATAATGATTAAACAAATTTCGGCTTCCGGCCGTAGAGCCGGAAGCCGATGTTTGAATAAGGGGCATAAAGAAAGGCGCAAATCCTTTCGAGTTAATTGCCACTTATTCTAGTGTAGGTGGTCTGGAAATACCTTTGTGTAAATAAGTGGGGAAAGAATCCACGCCATCGCGTGAACTATCCGCAATCTTATTTCCACACAGATGCAAATGATTTTCCAGACCGTTTACACTAGGAAACAAGAGCGTCAAGCTCAATATGTCTTTGTCTATTTCTACGTTTTATGTCATATTGTATATTATCGCATTATTTAGTTTCAACTGATGTTAGATATTCTGATGCAGTCATAATGGGAAGTTTTGATGCAGTAAAGTCTTTCCCGTTGCGAGTGATGATTATTTCGGATTTGGCATTGAGGGCAGTGTAATATTGCATTGCATCCTCGAAGTCTTTGAACTGCGATGCTATAGAATCATCAACAGTTTGCTCATCAGAAATGGTTACGCTGACAAGCTGGCGAAGATTTGATAATAACTTGCGTACTCCCTCATGGCCATGCTTTCGCAAAAGGAATGAGGCTGTGGAAAATGTCATTGGCGACACTAAAAGTTGCACTTTTTTGTCGTGCGCCATAGTGAAAAGCTGTGCAGTATCGTAGCAGAAAGGTTCTCGACCTTCAAGAAGATCCACCACAATATTGGTATCAAGAAACAACCGCGTCATTGATATTTCTCCTCCAAATATGTGTGATAAGCTTCTCTGGCGTTAAGGTCATTATCTGCCACAGGGGCACCGGCGCCCAATAAGCTAAATACGATATCTGGCATTCCCGTTTTGCTAGTTTGGGGAGTAGATTGGGTGGAAAATAACTTGCGAATCCGAGCAATGCGATTGGCATACGAATCCAAACTATCATCGTTTTTTGGTTTGCCCGACAAACTATCGGCAAGTTGCAGTAGGAGGATGTCCATCTGCGACTGCATCCACGCCTCTACAGCCTTGTTGTCAGGTAGAGCAGGCTTTACTCTCTCAATTACGGCGTCATCAACAGATATACTATACGTGCACATGATTGTATATTTTTCATTTTGCAAAAATACAACATTTATTTGACATGGCAAAATGTTTTTCCATCGAGACATTGCCGAAGGACCGCCGAGCCTTCTCCGTGCTATGCCGTCGGCTCAGCCGACAAGGAACCGGCTTTTTATTGCGTTGTAACCTTGGAGGAACATAATTTTTGATTTTTTGACGCCATACATATTATCATGCGTCGTCAGAGCGTTTACAAGTTTACTGAGACTCGATTCCTCAGAGACAGCGATGGATATTGCAGGACAACAAACACCTGTCTGTCAAGCCGACAGCGCACCATGAAACCGGAGCTTTCTCTGGTCGCGTTACGATTACCTCGGCTTCTATATGCTTTCTATATGCAAAGGTATATGCTTTGTATATGCTTTGTATATGCAATCCTATATCCGTTGTATATGCTAAGTATATCCATTCTATATGATAGGTATATGCTAAGTATATCCTGAAGATATGCCGAGAAAAAAAAAGACTACGGCGGCAAGAGTCCGGCCGGGAAGATTTCTAATTATTTGACGCTTTCGTTTGTGCGCCGATGTATTTTGTCATAATGTCAATGTATTGTCGTTTGTGTAATCGTTGACGATATCAAGCAGTTCTGCCCCGTAGCGTTGCACGGTTTTCTCACCGACGCCGAGTTGTCGCTTCAGTTCGGCGACGGTGTGAGGCATGTTTGTGGCTATAGCATGCAGGGCTTTTTGTTGCAGGATCACGTAGGCTGGTACATTCTGCTCTGCAGCCTTTAGTGACCGCCAGTTGCGCAGGGCGGTGGCCAAGTCGGTGTTCATGCTGTCGCCGCCGCTTTGTTTGGCTGTTTTGGCGGCGCGCTCGCGGCTGGTCTTTTTTTCTTTACCGTCATGGTTCATGAGGTAGTCCACCTTGGCACGCTGCACAGTCTGCACGCTGTAGCCATCCTTGACGACGGCTGTAAGGCACGACAGCTTCAGGCCGAGCGCTTCGGTAAACCTGGCACCGTTGTCTTTGATTCGTTCTGCCGTCACCTTGTTGTCTATGTCTACATCGAGGAGGGTAGGTAGCAGGGCGGCGACCTCGGCCAGTTTCCCTTGGAAGTATTCCGCACCTTGTTGTGCGCGGAGTTGCTGTGCGGCGTTGTCTATCCGCACGAGCTGCGCCTTGAATTTCTCGCTCACCGCCTGCAACTCCAGCAATGTGGATATTTTCGCGTTGAAGGCTTGCACCAAGTCCGGGTAGATATTCTTCAGCTTGCTGTAGTGCTCGTACAGCTTGTCGGCAAGGTGCACAAGGTCGTCCATGCCGAAGAGCTCCATGAGCTTCTCCATGCGGTACTGACGCTCGTAGTCATTGGCCGCCACGCTGGTCTGCTCGAAGCTCGGCTGGGCGCTGACGAAGTGGCTGACGGATGTGTCGTTGAAGGCCACACTGGCTGTCAGGGGCGTCGAGAGCGAAAGTCCCTCGAGGGTGCGGCAGCGGCTGAGGGCCACGTAGACCTGGCCGAATGCGAAGGCGTCGGCGGCATCGATGACGACGTGGTCGAAGGTGAGGCCTTGTGCCTTGTGGATGGTGACGGCCCAGGCAGCCTGCAGTGGGTATTGGCAGAAGGTGCCCTCCACCTCCTGCGTGATGTCGTTGGTCTTGGCGTCGATGCTGTATTTCATGCTCTCCCACAGCTCGCGGTTCACGGCTATGGTGTCGCCGTCGTCGCTGACGACCTCTATGTAGTCCTTGTCGTCTTCGCGCAGGAAGCCGGTGACCGTGCCAAGCATGCCGTTGTAGTAGCGGTGGCCGCCGCTGCTGTCGTTCTTGACAAACATCACCCTTTCGCCCACCTTCACTTCCAGCCGTTGGTCGCAGGGCAGCGCTTTGTCCGGATAGTTGCCTTTGACGATGGCCTCGAATGTGCGTTGTTCGCCATGCAGGGCGTCCATGTGACGGCGGTTGATAGCGTCGGCCTGTCGGTTGTGGGTGGTGAGGGTGATGGCGCCTTTCTGCGACGTACCCACGCGGGCGTTCAATGCGGCGAGGGTGGCGGAGTCGATGTTGTTGTCGCGCACGTGGTTCAGCAGGTCGACGAAGGCGGCGTCCTGCTGGCGGTATACTTTCGTCAGCTCTATGGTGACGTAGTTGATCTGCTGCAGCGCCTTGCTGGCGAAGAAATAGGGCGAGGGATATACGCGCTCCATATAGGGGCGCTCGGCCTCGGTGACCACGGGCGAGAGCTGGTGCACGTCGCCGATGAGCAGCAGCTGCACGCCGCCGAAGGGACGGCTGCTGCGGCGCACGCGGCGCAGCGTCATGTCGATGGCGTCGAGCAAATCGGCACGCACCATCGACACCTCGTCGATGATGAGCAGCTCAAGCGTGCGTATGATGTTCTGCTTGTTTTTGCTGAGGGCCTTGTAGCGCTCCGGCATCTGGTATTCGGTGACCAGCTCTTTGACGTCGGGCAGGTAGGGGTCGAAGGGCAGTTGGAAGAACGAGTGTATGGTGACGCCGCCGGCATTGATGGCCGCCACACCCGTGGGGGCCACGACGGCGTGCCGCTTAGTGGTGTTGGCAACGATGTCGTGCAGGAACGTCGTCTTGCCGGTGCCGGCCTTGCCGGTCAGGAACACCGAAACGCCGGTCTGCTCCACATATCGTCGCGCCAATTCTGTCTGTGGGTTGGTTTCCATAATCGTGTGCAAAGGTACGAACTTTTTGCCACTCGGCAAAATAATATGCCATATCTCGCGTTATATCAACATGGAAGAACCAATCTTGAACGCTCACAACAAGGAAGAATACCCGCCCATGCACACGGGAGGAATGAACACACCCTTAACCTAACGATTGCATATATAACTTAGATTGATTTATTTAGCAGTTAGTGTTCCGAATCAGAAATGTTTTTTTTGTACGATTAATTAATAGTTCTGCTGGTTTTTTCAAATTATGTCTGATACAAAATCGTAGCATCTTTTTATAATCATATTCCGAAATTTGTTCATAATCAAAATCCCAACAATAACAAGTGGTAGATTTATCTTCTTCTATGTGAAGAACTTGTCTCCCCATATATTGGTTTAGACCTTCAATTCTCTTCTTCTCTATTGTTATACACACCCAAGGATAGATATATTTATATCCTACAAATCCAAGCACAATTACTAAGATAAAGACAAATGTACTCATTTTATTAGGATTTAGTTTTTACATTTTTGATAAAATACAATATGTTGTGTTTTAATACGGTAAGTCAGTAGTGTCTGTTGTATCATCAATGTTTGTCTTATTGGTTGTGTCGCTGACATTTTTATTCTTTATGGATTTATTGTTATTTGAAGGAGTACTTGGGTCATAAAACCTCATACTATTTTTGTCAAAACGCAAATCAACCTCGCCAAGCTCTCCATCTTTGTTTTTCAATATTAGCAAAGAAACTTTCCCTTCCTTGGTTTTACTGCGTTCATTTTGTTCTATTCTGTGGAGACCAATAACAATATCAGCGAACTCGTCTATACAACCTGATTCTTTAAGGTCGGTGAGTGAGGGAATATCTCCCTGATGGTTATCTGTTCTATGGTCAAAATGTGTCGTAATCAGGATGGGAACATTAAGTTCTTGGGCAAGTGATTTTATCTTGCGTGAGATAAAACACAGGTCTTTTGCACGGTCGCAATTAGAATTATCCTCATCTGAAATAGAAATCTGAGCAAGGCCATCGATGATAATCATTCTAATATTGTGCTTATATACCAATCTTCTACAACTGCACAGAAGTTGAGCAAGATTAATTCTTTCAGTATCGTCAATATACAACGGCATTTCTCGCAACTCTTTTATCTTTTCGCCAATCAGCAGTTTCTTTTCGCGAGTCATTATACTGCCATTTTTTAAATGCGACTGAGGGATTCCCATTTCTTGTGAGATTAGCCGAGAGGCAAGACCTGACCCTTTCATTTGCAAAGAGAAGAAAGCCACAGGAATACAAGTCCCTAAGGCTATATTCCTAGCCATACTAAGTGCACACGATGTTTCCCCCATCGTTGGTTTAGATGCCAGAACGTTCAATGTCCCAGGATGGAAGCCATGGGTTATTGTGTCAAAAGAGGCGAATCCTGAGGGAATACCAATAAATCCTTGTTCCATAGCACAATTGATTTCATCAGCCACCGCACACATAAAACCATCCAAAGATACGGTATTATTATTAGAAATACCCTCAATGACTTTTTCAAGAGACCATATACTTTCATCAAGAAGCATATAAGGGTTACAAGTTTCATCGCTTGCTTTTTTGAGAAGTCCTGCTGCAGTACGTATAACCTCACGGTGAACATATTTTTCCACCAAGATAGCAATATGTGTTTGTATATGTGCCCCTGACACAACATTGGAAGACAGTTGTGAAATATATTCTGCACCACCAGCCTGCTCTAATTTCCCCTCCTTGTGCAATTCATCCACCACAGTCAGCATGTCCACAGCTCTGGAATTGTTAAAAAGATTCTGTATTGCCTCAAAGATTAGTTGATGAGATATGTTGTAAAACAACGCCTTATTAAGAGTATCCATTGTAACATAAAGTGCTGGAGTGTCAACAATCAATGCCCCTAATACAGCCCTTTCTATGTCATCGTAATGAGGTAACTTTATTACCCCAACCGATTCCGCTTCATTGCATATCGGGCAAGCTTGCCCGTATTGATGTTTTGCGTGCTTTTCCATTGTTATTCAGTTGTAAAATGGCAAATATTTGTAGTTATTTATCAATCTTTGAATATTGCAGGACTGCCAGAGTTATCGAGTACGTAATGACCAATAATACTTATTTTTTCATTACGTTTTTGGAAAGTGAAGAGTCCCCCCATGGGTTGTACCTGAAAATCCATCTGCCACCAGATGTTGCCAGAATAGTTTGAGGGTATAAAAGGTTCGCGGTTATTGATTTCTATTATTTTTGTAAGCTGGTGAAACAATAATACGCTTGAAACTTCATATTTCCTTTTGTTAAAGACCAGATGTCCTGATAATTCAAATTTATAACCAGAAAGAATTGTACTTTTTTTTACTGGAATTTGCCCCGAATCTACAATCTCTCCTTTATCGTCGTATTTCATATCAGACATACTCTCCACAGACACTCCGAGGTCTTTCTTATATTTCTCCCATTTCAGGATTTTCAAATCGCCATGGGGGCTTCTAATGGTATTATCATCACACAAAAGCCACAGTTCATCACATTTGTCTTTTGTGGTATTGTTATAGATAATATCAGATACTAATAATTTTTTGTATTCCATGATTGGCTTGATTTCATGCGTATACAATTATGTTACAAATTAATATCCTAATCGGAAATATCTTTTTTCGTATGATTAGCCAACAATTCTGCTGGATTCTTCAAGTTGTGCCTGATACAATAATTCATTATCTTTTTATAATCATTATCCGATATGTCTGCAAAATCAAAATCCCAACAATAGCAATAATCCGACTTGGTTTTTTCTATGTGAAGGACTTGTCTTCCCATATATTGATTGAGAGCTTCTATTTTCTTCTTCTCAATAGTTTCTCTTACCAATGGATAGATATATTTATATCCGACATAACCAAGGACTAAAACCAAAATACAAATTATACTCCCAAGGCTCATAATAATTATTTTTATCTGTTATAATCCTGTTACATGAACTCCTATTTCATTATTCACATCTGTAATGGAGTGTCTCTGAGAACTGAATTTCTTCCTTACAATTAGGGCAGACAGAAAGATTGCCGACACGACCGCCCATTAGACCACCTGAATGATATTCAATCCAAGTTAATTTTTCTGACGGCACACCACACTTCATACAAGGCATTTGATTGGGTATTGGGGATATAATATTTCCTAGTTGTTTTTCTATATGTTCCCACGAATGCTTATCGGATTCTCTTTGATGTATATTAATGTTTCCACAAACAATCTGACATATTTTCTCATTCCTTAGAGCGAAGAGTAAATGCCAAGGTAATATTCTTGCACCAATGGTTCTCACCTCGATACAATCACGCTGGTAATTCTCGCTAAGAACAACATTCAATATTATCTTCGTGTTGCTTTCCTCGTTTGACCGTACATTTCTTTTCAAAAAGGATATAATATGGTCAATATCTGTTATTGTTTCTTGTCCCAAAGATATTAATTGGCAATCTTCTGATAGATGATTACGTATTTCATCAAATTCGTTCATATTGATGTGCCAGCAAATTGTATTCGCCATTTCGGTATATGGCAATGGAGAGTGTACGACATATTCAAAACCAGATGCTTCTATCATACCCCTGATTTCCGTTTCTTTCTGAGGTGGGAAATAAAAGAATTCCAACTTTGAACAGCCGAAGAATGCGTCTTTATAGATATTCGACAACTTCTGAGGGAATTGAATGTATGACAATTCAGTACACAAACTGAATGTTTCATTTTGGATTTCTGTAAGAGAATTAGGCAGTCGAATTTCACGCAGAGAAGAACATCTTTCAAAAGCGTGATTACCTATATATGTTAAACCGTCAGGCAAGGTGATGCATTGAAGATAACGACAGTTATAAAATGCAAAATTAGAAATTGACTCTAATTCTTGGGGAAGTGTCACTTTTGTCTTATTTACAGGACACCTAAATAGAACTTTCTTGTCCGCACTAAACAGCATATCATCATACACAAGAAAGTTGCTATTCTGTGAGACGAATTTTGTTATTGATTGTAAAAAACCAAACGGTGAGGAATTAAAAATCCAATTGTTATCCCAGTTAAAAGAACCATTTATTGTTATTTCTTTCAGATTATCACAGCCATAAAACGTACCCTTGCCCAAATATTCGGTATTAGAGCCGAGTTCTATTTTCTCTAAAGAAGCACAAAAGCGGAAGGCATAGTCTCCAATGGTTTTTAGTGAAGATGGAATATGAATGCTTTTGAGCCTACGTGCTCTTAAAAAGGCATTGGATTCTAATTCGCTAACTCCTTCTGGCAAAACAATATTAGTGATTTTTGCGTTATCAAAAGCCTCTTGACATATTGTTGTTACGCCTTCTTCAATTTGTAGTATCTCAGCCGTCTTATCAGCACTTATTAACCGTGTCTTATCGGGGCTTAATATATTATTCCCAGTTATCATATTGTCAGTTTTAACTTTACAAGTAAAGTCAATAACGTGAAACATTCACATTTATTGTGTGTGGTCTTATCCCAGAGAGAATTACGTCCACAAAAACATAGCTGTTATCACAGTCGATGATGCCATACATAAGGCTATTTCTTCCAGTTCCTGATAGTCCAGACTACAACACCCCTTACCTCAAACTCATCACTATCATTAATCTTGATGGGATGATACTTGCTGTTTGCTGGTCTCAGTTCAATATACCCTTCTGCCTTATGGGATAGGTCGAGATACTTAATGGTAAACTCGTTATTTACAAAGGCTACAATTACATCACCATCTGTTGCTTCAACGCTGCGGTCGATTATGGCTATATCACCGTCATTGATACCTGCCTCTATCATACTATCCCCATCGACCTTACCATAAAAGGTTGCTTCGGGGTGTTTGATGAGGTCTCTATTGAAATCCAATGTCTCGTGTTGGTAGTCCTCTGCTGGGGAGGGGAAACCCGCCTTGATGGAGTAGGCAAGCTGCAGTTCGAGCTCTCGATTAAACTCACTTGGTATTATGTGTATCTTATCCATCTCTCTTTTAGTAGTAATTACCTTGTTTCCTTATAGAATCCATCCACCTAATAACATCGCCGCTTTCAATATCTCTAACATTCCAATGATAATTGTGTTTACCTTCTCCTTTATCATTTATCTCATAATCCATAGCATACACTTGTCCATTTTGGAACCAGTATTTTTCTGTAATAGTAAGATAATAGCTACAACAGCCTGTAAAAGTCAAACACTTCCTTTGACTATCAAACAGAAAGCCTGTTCTACATATACCCTCGGACAACTCATCAAATGGAATATTCTTGATACGTCTGACCTCATTGTTGCCTATTTTGTAGATGGTGAAATCCTCACAATCAAGTCCATCTGCATATCTTCTTTGTGGTCTAACATATCCACAAACCACCAGTTCATCTTCTCCGTCAAAATCCATATCCTCGAAGTATAAAAGATTGTGCCAGTCTATCTTCTGTGTGACGGATGTGATGTGAGTATTGTGTATGAATTGAGTATCTTTCTCTGTAAGACCCTCCAAACACCAAGGTTCCCATTGGTCGAAACTGATAGTTTGTTGAAAAGAGAGTGTTTCCCCGTCTTTTGACAAATAGAAATCCGTGATGAAGAACGAACTACCCTCTTCTTCTTGTTTACAGTGCATCAATATATCATAACCATAAACAGGAGTGTCGTATTTAATCCAAGTCGTAGTAATCCCCTCACCACAACCCATTGTATCCTTTTCGCCTTGACTTGTTTGGGTGCTATTACACGCAACAAGTACAAAGGCAATCATTAAACCAACAAGAAATATACGCCTTTTCATATTACAATTATTATCCGTTATTTATTCATCTGGCCTATGATGAAATGTTTTCCCTATTGAAATTCCTGCAATAACAGTTGCCCCTAAATGCTCCAATAGTTGTTTCATACGTTAATAACGTCAAACATTTACTTTTTATTGTGTTTTTCTGCTTTACCCTTTAACGCTGCTCGTTCCATCTTGTATTTCTCCATTTCTATCTGCAATTCTTCCATAATTTGGAGTGCTCAGATTTTTATGTAATCTCTTCATTCGTGTACTTTCTCCTTGATTAAGTTTTTTTTTGCTTCTGTTACGCTAATCATAGTCCGTTTTTGGATGCAAATATAAGCAAAAAAGATGAAAGGAGAGCGATGCCTCTCCCTTCCTTAAAATATTCAATCATCAAACTCACCCAACTCACCATTAAACAACATCCTTCTAACTTCCATCATCACTCTTCCACAAATATTCATACCCTCATACATGCCACTTTCCTTATCTTTCACCACACCATATCTACAATCACCCCACCAAGCAAACTCCACCAAATTCTTATCACCACTCTCTATCAACTTCTCCCTAAACTCCCTACAACACCGTGCCTTTACTATGTGGCACGTTTTCAGTATATTAAGATGTTTTTTCTTGTTTTCCTCAGGTATCAACGAATCATTATCTTTACGTATCCTCTTGGATTCAAAGCCATTACAAACACCACTACATTTATAAATCTTATCCCTTACCTTCTTTACCTCTTCATCCTCGCCATCGAACATTAACCAATGATACATTTGGTCTACACTATTGAAAATCATCCCGTTGTACTTCATTACACAAGGATACATATTGCTTAATACCATATTACTATCCCTACAATAACTATTAAACAATACACTATCCTCTTCACTATACACCCTCCAATTCTTACTTTCAACTTCCTTTAACTTTTCAATTTCCTTTAAAGTCATACATTAAACATTTTAATTAATACTCAATTAACTATCTATACATCTAATATACAACTTTTTTTCAATCCACGTAAAAGAAATGTGCATTTTTATAGAGAAAACTCTTTTTTTAGCCGTTGCACGGTGCTTTCGCTTGTGTCTGTAAGCATGGCGGTGGCTTTGATACTATACCCTTTGCGGAGATATGCAAGCGTTTCGCGATATTGCTCTTCTTTCTGTTCACGTGTCTTTACGCTGCCTTTCTTTCGCCCCAGCTGCCCCCCACGTTCCACGTAGATACGTCTTCCTGAGTTTAACCTGTATTGAATATTCTCGCGCTCCATTTCTGCACAGGTACTAAGGGTTGCAATAAGTATGGGAGTGAATAGAGAGGGTTTGCCATCACCATCAAGGAGATTTATCTGCTCCTTCTGGAAGAAGACGTTGATGTGGCTGTCGATAAGGTCTTTTACGGTGGTTAACACTTCAAAGGTATTACGTCCTAATCGGCTTAATTCTGATACCAGCAGCGTGCCGATATGATTTGCCTTGCAATAATCTATGCAATCCATTAAAATAGGTCTTTCTGCGTTCTTCTTTGCCCCTGATATGTGTTCCTCATACACCTTAACAAGATTAAGGCTATTACGGTCAGCGTATGCCTTCAGGTCGATTACTTGACGCTCGGTCGATTGGCGGTCATTGGTAGATGAAACTCGCGCGTAGATGGCTGCTGTATTATTATTGACGTTCATAATAATCTTTGATTTATTTGATGCTCTACTTCTATTACATTTGATGCTGTTAATACAGACTTTTTTGACTTTTTTGACAGTGTTCTTTTTTTGACTGTTTTTTCGGTCGGCTAGGTGATGACATTCCTCAGCCAGCTATTCACGCGCTCTTTGTATTGTTCTTCACTGTCTCGACCTGTTTCCACGGTCGTATCAATCACGAAAACCAAATTGTCGAAATACACATCCTCGATTTCACGAATGGTATTCCCGTTCCTGTTGATGGTTCGGAAGATGAAAGTATCCATACCTTCATTGTAAACCACTTCACACCATCCTTTATGTCGAAATCCATTTACCCGAAAGCGAAGCCCATCCTTGATGGCTATTGGAGTATTAAAGCCCCAGCTGCATACTACCATAGGCTGTGTTCGGAAGATTCTCATTATGTATTTAGCCATTTCCATATCTACTGTGCCAGTTTTTTTCATTGCTATTCCTCCTTTATTGATTAGTAAACACATGGTTTGATGTATTTGGGTGTTCCCCATCCGTTGAGGTTCCAAGTCTCTCTAACGGCATCCTCGTAAGTTCTAACGTCCTTGATGTGGCGACCGCTGCTAGCTCCGTTTTCTCCAACCCAATCGACTTGCCAAATACCCCAAGAAAAGTAATGACGACCAAAGAAATACTCACCAAGTTTACGCGTTTTCATTGTTATATCTCCTGTGTTTACTGTAATGTTTCTATTTACTACCCCGAAAAGTCAGGTGCATTAAAGCACCTGAACTAGCGTTTCCCAACGGAATGAAACCCATTTGGAGTTCATCACATCCCAGCCACATGTAGTAGCATAGTTTTCGCGGCTTACGCCACGACCATTGCATTTCACATCCATTACATTCTTAGAAGTGGTGAGAAATGCCTCTCTAATTTCGCCCGACTTCTTAACGAAGAACAGATGGCATACTCCATTACGCATCTTCTCTTTTGCGATAGCAATCATGGCGGCTTTGGTGATTCCGTTGGCGAGTGAATTGGTGCGATTGGCGATAACTTCGGCTCTAACAGCATTCATTTCATCGACTACAGCGATACTACTCAGAACTTTGCAAGTGTTGGTGATGATGTTGTTTTCCATAACTGACTGATTTATTGTTATTAATTCGTTTATTTGCTGTTTTGATGTCTCCTAAACACAGTACAAATATACGCTAATTGTACATACTAACAAAATTTAATTTTTTAAACTTTGTTAAATGTACGACATTTAGTACGGTAATAGTACATTAATTCCTATCTTTGCCGATGGATTTTAATGAACGAAATATGGATAAAGACAAGACAATCAAGGTTGTACATTTGGAAAAGGACGGACAACACTATTACTACGGAAGTATCACTTCGCTATTTGAACATTGGGATGCGGAACAACTGGGGGTAAACTATCGGAAGTTGCGTGATATGCGTATTAGCACGCTTGGGTTGTTCTCAAACGATAAGTGTACAATCCGAGTTGGTAAACTAATTGTATCGACTGCACGATTGAATAAAAAGAAGGATACAGAGTAAGCTACCTCAGGTATCCCCTGTGAGGGATAGAAAAAGCAATCTATTGACCTATATTGAGGTATCGGATTTGTGTCTGTCAGAAAATTCTGAAAAAAAATTTTCAACCATACAGCAATTCCCTTACATCGCGGAGGTGTAGCATAACATCCTTCTTATCGGGCGTTAGCACTATCTCACTTTTACCATCGTCATAGTCATTGACCATCTTCCGTATCTCATCATCGTCCATCGCCCTTAGTTCGGCTATATACTCATCCCCTCGCTGTCTCAGGAAGGATTCCTTATCTAAGAACCCCTGCATTTCCTTTTCACCGTAGAAGTCCACGCTACAATCGGGAATCAGACCTTCTTCGGCATACACATCGGCAAGTATCCCTTTGACCAGTTCAGGAGTGCAAGTCTTGTTTTCTTTAACATCTAGAACTACTATGGCATCATGTATGCTAACAACCTTATACCCCACGTCAAACAGTCTTTTCAACGCCTCCCGAAACAGTTTGCTCTCTAATGCCATCAGATTATGCGTTAGAACTGTCCTTGCTTCTTTCTCCAAACCTCGCTTAAACGATAAAATAACCTTGTACACGTTTGGGAACCGCTTTGCAAAGATTTTTGCATATTCCTGACCCCGTGAAGATAGGCTTTTGCCGTAGAATACCTGTGCGAACAAGATAACCTTAACATCTTGTCGAATGATGTTGTACTTACCATCTTCGGGGGATTTGAGCTGCGGTATTATTACGTCCCAGAACCTTCCTGACGATGTAAGGTAGATGTACCTTATAACATCCAAGGGAATGTCTTTAATTTCAGAATAGTCTATTCCTTTTTGTTTCAGTTCATTATAAAGTTTTACCCTAACATTATAGACTTTGTTAGATAGGTATATCTCTCTTATAAGAGAAGTTATCTCTTTCCTATAAGAAAGAGGAATATTATATGCATCTAGGAGGTACTTGGTGAATAGGAGTGGATGGCTGTTGTGTATGTCTATGGAGTATTTAAGATTAAGGAAGTATTTGAGATTTCTCGGAGTTGATGTTAATACATGGTAGATGCGGTTATCTCTTGTATTGGGTACTTGTATTGTGTATTTGGTATGATGTGTGTATTGTGATAGGGTGTGTAGATAATAAGCCTTGGAATAGTTGTCATTGAAGAAGTGAATGTCTATGAAGTGAGATGCTTCCTGTGGATTGGTTAATTTGAGAAGTTGTAGAGATGATTGGTAATTGTTATAAAAATCGTCCGTCAAATTTTGCCGTGCGGATACCTCTGTTTGCTTTTCCATCCTGTGTAGTTGTTCGTTTAGGGTATCCACATACGATTGTTTTGGGTAGTAGATGGGTTTTTGTTCGGTTCTTATCTTCGACCTGTAATCATAGGAAAGATAATATCCGTATGACTTTGTGCCTATATCGTAGAAACCATCCGATTGAATAACCCCCAAGGCTATCAAGGTTCGTTTCATCAGCTTGTAATCTTTGTCGAAGACTGCTTGAAGCACCGTTGAAGATAGATAGGCTATATTGTCTGTACTGGATAACTGGCGTGAAATAAGGTTGTGTATGAAAAACTCATACTTTATAATAAGTGTTTTGTCTTTGGGCATCGGTTTGATTCGAGCTGGCTTTTCAGATGGAATCTCAAACACATCATCATCATCAAATGGCAATTCATTATCCACGGGAGGGAGGGTCGCCTTGTATTCTTCCAGTTCCTTTGCTTGTTGTGGGGATATGGGGTGATGCGACCGTATCCTACCTACCTTTGCACCGCGTTTCGACCTATCAGTATCATCCTTTTGCTTTACAACAGCGTGCATGGCGAGGATTTCGCCATAATCCAGACCGTCTATGCTGTAAAAAAGTTTTGTACTTTTCATCTGATGACGCTATTTATAATATATATCAATATAACACAAAATAATTCAATTTATTGTAATGAAAAATGGCTAAGAGAACAAGAAGGAAGGTACACAACCCTGCTACCAAGTACAAGATGCGGATTGCGAAGCTTGGAAGCAAAAATCCGATGTATGGTAAGCATCACACGAAGGAAACGGTCGAGAAGATACGAAAAAAGCTACTGGCGCATTGGGGAACAATCGTAATTAACTGAACCTTTGTAATATAAGTGTTATACAACTTTCAGTAGCGGTTGTGGATGTTTTACCGCAGCCTCATCTGCCTGATTATGTGTGTGCTATGTGGCGTAGACGTAACGAAAATCAAACGAAATCAATCAATTAATAATAGAATGGAATTTCGTTGTGTCTTTTTGTGTTTACCAAATTGTTATTCAGCGGAATATCGAACAATACTCATCAGGTCGGTAGGAGAATCAAGCGAAAACGTAGGGGATGCGGCAAGTATAGCCATGGGCTGGGATGTTCCCCAGAGGCAAGCCCCTGACAGGAAGCCAAACTGGTTCGCCTGTACTATATCGGTCGCCTCATCGCCAAGGTATATTATTTCATTCCGTTTCAGCTTATTAAACCCTTCATACTGCATAGCCAACGCAAATAGTTCTGTTTTGGCTAGTGCCTTATGTGCTTTACCTATTCCGTACCTGTCAAAAACAGGGTTGAACGTGTGATGTAGTTCGTTATATCCCAATACCCTGTATATCATCCCCTTAAAATTGCGTGAGACTATTCCTAACGGCATACCTTCTAGGGCGGTTATAGTTTCCCACCAACCGTCATATAACGAACAGTCGGGGACTTTCGCGAAAATCGCTTTCCAGTCGGGTTTTCCTTGTTCCCAGTTGGGTTTTACTAGCCGTGTATCGAACAGCGTGTTGTCAAAATCGGTAAGAATGGCTTTTATACTCATATTTGAATTTTTGTTATACTATTAATATACAACTTTTTTGGAAATGACGAAAAAAAGTGCCTCATAGATGAAGCACTTGTAAGGAAGCGTAGAAGAAAGTCCAACAGAACACCACGAAAACCGCTGACTTGATTTTCGCTTTTACCACCTATCAGGTTCGGTCAGTTCTGGGATAGGAGTATCTTCTCCGTTGTCAAAGTCGTACAATGGATATGAGCCAATCCAACCCTTATCTGTTAGAATTTTGTTAAAGCCTTCATAATCGTATTCCCCAGCATCAATATCCGTGTATATTTCCGACTTTCCATTATAAGAAACAGTTTTCGCTTCTGTATTGTAAGTGAAGCATTTTTCATTATTGTTTATCACCCACGTCTGCAACTCTTTTCCGTGCTTGCAAAATAGTTCATCGTAGAACATTTCGCTATTCTTGTATCTTGCATTTTTTATCGTACCCCAAAATTCAGAACCATTCACATAGTTTATTATAACAAGATACCATTTGCTTTCTATCTTATACAATGTAACTCTTTCTATGAAGTCATCTACCATTGCTTTTATTAGCGTCTTATTTCGCCATATATCATCTATTCTCTGGTATATATTGACTTGTTTTGATAGGGTATTTAAAACAGCAATTCTTGAACGATGCTCGGCAGCATCTTTCCTATATCTGCTTATTTCTTTATTGATTCTATTTGTCTCGTCATCGTGTCTGCTCTTTTCTTCTCGTAACACTTCATCAGCTGTTTCATCTTCAAGGAGAGAGAGTCGTTTTAATTGACGTTTATATTTGTCATTTATCTCTGTTAATTGTTTTTCCTTATCAGAAATAATACTATCAATTTCAGACAACTGATTCTGTCGTATTTCTATTTGTTGGTTAATATTTGTTTCAATGTTCTGTTTTGCAAATTGTGTGATTGACAGTTGTACTACAAGACCGTCCAATCGCCATTGTCTGACTTCTGCTCCACTTGTGCAGATTGCAGGTTTGTCGCTACGGTTGATTCTTCCGTAGCACCGATATGTCCTTTCTCCACTTATGCCCCCAATTGCTATAGACCCCTTACCTACGCTGAAATTAGACCCACATTCACCACACCTGATTTTGTGGGTAAGAAGGTTGTCATGTTTCGTTGTGTTGTTTTTATTATACGGAGCTTGAAGTAGTCTTTTGTGAACCCTTTGGAATAAGTCATCATCAATAATACGCAAATAGTCTAATGTCAAATCGTAAGTGTAAGCAATTTCAGGCTGTTCACCTTTTTCTTGCATTTCCTTTTTTTTCTCTTTGTTTACTACGGGTTTATGAAAAACTACGTGCCTATGACCACAATATAATTCCTTATTGAGTATTTTGGTAATCACGCTGGGTATCCATTTGAAATCATCAACCGAGGCGAAATTTTTATATATTTTTGGAGGTAGGTCTTTTCTTTCTCTACGTTCTTTTGACCGTGCCAAACGAGTAGTATAACTTGTGGGAATTGATTCGGCATTTAGAGCATCGCAAATCTTGAATGTGCTATATCCATCAGCATACATTTGAAAGATACGTTTCACGACCGTTGCCTCTTCTTCATTGATTGCCATTTTCCCATCTTTATCAACCATATATCCGTAAGCATGGCTATCAGCTGTTACACCACCACCATCCTTGATTTTTCGTATTTTACCACTTAAACTTCTTTCTGCAAACAACTCAATTTCGTATTCGGCACATACACTTAATACGCTCAACAAAATATGTTGTCCAAATTCGCTTGGTCTATTAGGGTCAATCGTTATTCCTTGCTTATGAAAGTACAGTTTTATTCCTTTGTTTTTGAATTTTTGGATTTCAGATAAGAGTTCCACAGAACTTCTTGCCATTCGTGTGAGTTCGTGATACCATACTTCCTTTATGTTGCCTTTTTCTATTTCATCAAGCAATCTCGAGTACTGCGGACGTTCTTCTCCTACAATAAATCCTGATATAATATCCTCAAAAATATTGCATTGGGGTATTTCGATTTTTCTTGATTTTGCAAGTTCAAGCAATTCCAATTTTTGTCTGTCAGTACCTTGCATTTGGGTACTAACCCTACAATATATTCCGATTTTTTCCATCATATCATTTTTTATTCTTATCTTTGCAATCTAAAACATAGAAAATTATGGCATTGCAAGAGATAGAAGTTGATGGGGCAAAAATACAAATAAATTCCGCATCTACCAAATTTCAGGGTGTGTTACTTGCACCCATGCACACGGCGGAGCACATACTGAACCAGACGATGGTGCGCATGTTCGGCTGCCCGCGCTCGCGCAACGCCCACATCGAACGCAAGAAGAGCAAG
>OCVV011211931.1_pt1 | contig 19772 bp, 13 predicted proteins | sample 1539721 | NCBI WGS metagenome assembly OCVV01 (sample SAMN02144230, study PRJEB22623) | gut metagenome | biome: sheep rumen | host: Ovis aries | place: New Zealand
TATGAATTATTACAATCATATGATGAAAATGGTAATAGACCAGTTGTAGATTTTGGTAGAGAATATTATTATTTAGTTACAAGAGATACTAATATAGCTTATTTAACTGGTGATATTACATCTTATTGGGATAGTGGTGATAATAAACCATTTACTTTAACAGGATTACATAATGGAAGACAAACAACATATGATTGGACTGTTACAAGTAATAATATGACTTTATACAATGATACTACTATTGAACATTTAACTATTTATAACAGTAAACAATTTAATACTGTCGATCCTCAAACTAGTGCTTCATCTGGTGGATGGTTCGGTAGTACAACATACTATGCAACCTTAAATGCTAATTGGCATAATTTAAAACTTGGTAGAGGTATTAAACAATATAATACAAACTATGCAACATTTGATTATATATGGGGTGGATCTTCTAGTACAGGATCATCTAGTAGTTCAACTAAATATAATATGATTATTGAATCAGGTCATTTTAGTTCAACTGCTTTAACACTTCCATATAATACAAATGCATCTATATATGTAGCTAATAAAACTACATTTGGTTCTGATATAGATAAAATATTAGATCCAGATAATAATAACCTATCAGTTTATTATGAAGCTGCATCATCATTCTCTGGTACTGTTAGATCAACTGAAGAGTGTGCTACAGACTTAACTGTTAAGAGTGGTAAGTTTGGTACATCTAAAGCTGATATGTATACAGGTATCTATGTTGGTGGATTAACTGGTGGTACTCATTATGCTGCAAGAAAGATTAAGATGGAAGGTGGATGGGTTAACAATATGATTGGTGGTCCATTAACAGATTCATCTAGAGCATCTTATAATGATACATATATTTATATGACTGGTGGTAATGTTGATGTTATCATTGGTGGTGCAGGTAGATCTCCTACTTATGGTAACCGTATTATTTCTGTTACTGGTGGTAAAGTTAATTATGGTGTACTAGGTGGATCAAATGGATCTGGTAGTGATGCCAATGATGGAGATGGAACAGTAAATGGTTCATCATATATTTATATCGGTGGTAATGCAACTATAGGTGATGATACATTAGTAAGTAATAATACTAAGATGTGGGGTATAGCATCTGGTTCAGTATTTGGTAATGGTAATGGTAAGAGTGGATACTCTGGTATTGGATCAAATGATAACTCATATTTAATAATAGATGGTAATGCTGATATTAAAGGCTCAGTATATGGTGGAGGTAACTATGGTGCAACTGGTGTATCTAGTTCTTCTAATACTACTGAAACAATTATTAATATCTTAGGTGGTACTATTAGACAAGATGTCTATGGTGGAGGTAACCAAAATGGTGCTGGTACTAATAATAAGAGTGCTACAGTTACTATCAATCAAACAGGTGGAACTGTATTAGGTAATATATTTGGTGGATCTAATGTATCTGGTACTATATATGGTTCTACAAACTTAAATATTAAAGATGGAACTATCAATACAAATGTCTATGGCGGTGGTAAAGGTCAAAATACATTTGTTGCTAAGAATACTAATGTAGTAATCGGACAAGATGAAGTACTTAATTTACCAATCATAAAAGGTTCAGTATATGGTGGTTCTGGATATGGTACTGTTAATGGTACTACAACTAATCAATCTACTGCTGGTGGTAATACTAAAGTAATAATTCATAATGGTGTTATTACTGGCTCAGTATTTGGTGGTGGTGAAGGTAGTAATCAATATACTCCATATGTATTAGGAAACATTGAAGTTGATATTAATGGTGGTAATGTAACTAATGTATATGGTGGTAATGATTTAGCTGGATCACATTCAAAAGATAATAATATTTATTTAAATGGTGGAACTATAACAAATGTATATGGTGGAGGTAATTCATCAGGAGTTACTAATACACATATATATGCTAATGGTTCTAATGTAACAAATATCTATGGTGGTTCTAATAACTCAGGTAATGTTACATCAACTACATTATTAATTAATGATGGAACTATTGGTTCTATCTATGGTGGAAATAATAAAGGTGGTACATGTAATACATCTAATATAACTGTTGAAGGTACTGCTTCTATAGGAGATATCTATGGTGGTGGTAATGAAGTTAATACTGCTACTTCTAATGTATTAATAAAAACACATACAGGTAAAATTAATAATGTATATGGTGGAGGTAATTCAGCAAGTGTTACTACTGTTAATTTAGATATAGTAACTGGTGAATATGGAAATATCTTTGGTGGATCTAATTCATCAGGATCTGTTAATACATCAACTATAAATGTAACAACAGGTACTATTGATAATATTTTTGGTGGTAATAATGCTGGTGGTAATACTATTACTTCAACTATTAATTATAATGGTGGTAGAACTATTACAATTTATGGTGGAGGTAACCAAGCCAACAGTGGAAATACTACATTAAATATCAATGCTGGTGAAATAGGTACTATCTTTGGTGGAGGTAACTCTGCCGGACTAGATCAATCATACGTTCATGTAAATGGTGGTAATATCAATAACATCTATGGTGGATCTAATAATTCAGGTACTGTACCAACTACACATATTGATATAGATACTGATGGAAGAATCTATAGAGTATTTGGTGGAGGTAATAATGCTGATGTTGGTAATACAAATATTACTTTAACTAATGGTACAATTACTGAAATCTATGGTGGAGCTAATTATGCTTCTGTTAATGAAAATACTTATGTAGATATTAATGGTGGAACAGTAACTAATAATATTTATGGTGGAGGTAACTTCGGTGTAGTATATGGTAATACTAATGTAAATACTACAGACGTAACAATAGGTGGTTCCTTATATGCTGGTGGTAATGGTAATACTGCAACTGTAAGAGGAGACACTCATGTAATAGTTGATGGTAACACAGTTATTGGTACTTCGACATCTGTAACTCCTGCATCAGGATGTGTATTTGGTGGAGGTAATAAAGCTGTTACTGGTACTGATTTAGGTAATTCAACATCTACTGTTGATATAGTAGGTGGAACAATATATGGTAACGTATATGGTGGAGCTAATACATCTGTTATAAATGGTAATGCATTAGTTAATATAGGTGCTAATACATTGTCATCTATGGATGGATTAACTAAAACTCCTATATATATTAAGGGACATATATTTGGTGGTGGTGAAGCTAATGCTTCAGGATCTGAAATATATGACTGGTACTTCATATCTGTTACACAAGGAACAGTTATTAATATTGATGCTGATGGATATGATAGTTATAGAATAGATGGTTCTTTCTATGGTGGAGGTAATGCTTCATCAGCAGCTGGTGATAGTTTCTTAAATATTAAAAACTATGGTGAAAGAGGAAACCCTAAAAAGAATATATCTATTCAAAGAGTTAAGTATGCTACAGTTGAAAACTCTAGTATGATTCTTACTGGTGCTGTCGATAGAGCTAATGACTATGATAAAGAATTGTTTGCGATATCAAGAGTTCCTTTACTAACATTAAAGGATAATTCAGAATTATATCTTGAAACAGGAGCTAACTTATTAGAAACATTTAAATCTGTTGATAAGAATGATAATATAGCTAGTGTTCAAATAAGTGATGAAGGTAATATTACTCGTAATGTAGATAATAGAGTATACATGTATGAAGGTAAGAATTTAAATATTGCTAAAGACCAACAAGTAACAGACTATGGTGATGTTATAGGTATGTCATTCTTTGGTATATATAATTATGATGGAAATAATCATGTTCATACAGGTATTTATAATTATACAGTTAATGCGGGAGATCAATTATCTTATGCTGAAACATTTGACCGTGGTTCATATGTATTAGGTAAACATCAAACTAATCATGATATAAAAGTAAATGGATTCTATTCAAATTATATGAATGAAGAAACATTAATAAATGAAGTTAAATATATTGAACCAACACCTGAAAGTTCAAACTTCTATATGTGGTTCATAGGTGAGAATGTTATTGAATATAATGTTAACTTAGTAGCATCTAAGTATTCTACATTAGGATCTACTGAATTATCATTCTTAGAATTCTCTGCGCCAAATACTTCATTCCAAATACTTAATTTTAATTCTAATGATATTAAAGATGGAATATCTTTAGTAGATAAAGACCAAATACCTAGAATAGGTAATGGTGATGAAAATAATGTATTTGGATTAACTATGGAAGCTTCAAACTCTGGATGGTTAACAAAAGGTAAGACATCGTTCTATACTGGTGAACCATCTATGAGTGGTCTTGAATACTATGAAGGCGAAAACTCTAGCAATGTTCCAACTATGCTTTTCTATTTATACCATTCTAAAAATATTTCTGAAGAGAAAGAATTAGGAACTGTTAGAATTTCAATCATGGCAATAACAAAGGAAAGTGCATTAGAAAGCAAAATAAGAAGATTAGTAATAAATGTTAATATGTCTACTGCATTATTCCAAACAGATGAATATGAAGGAGCTATGACTCCAGGTGATAAGTATGAGTTGTTTGCATCAACAACAACTAATATATCAGCTAAGAGTAAATTCTCTGCTTATTACTCAATATATTCAGAGAATAATAATCTATATAAAGAAGGATATCATAGAGTTTTATCTTCAAATATTGTGTTCCCAACAAATACTAAGATAACTATGATAGATTATACAACTGGAGAACCATATTATTATTACTATATAGTTACTCCAGAAGAAGAACAAAGAGCATTAAATGAGTTAAGTATTGATAATGATGTATCTTATCCTTTATCGAACTTTATTAGGATGGGTACAGATAATTCATTAGAACATTATAATGATGCTGCAATGAATAATATTTATTATGATGGAAGAGATAGTACAGAGGAATTTATATTTATAGTAGATTTATCTGATGCTAATATTACAAGTGATAAGATGAATTCATCGTTATTAATTGAATTAAGAGATAATCATGATGAAACATTAGTAACAGTATTAGGTATTGAACATTCCCAATTAACATATAATATATATGCTAATAAAGATTCAATTATTCAAGGTACTGCTATATCTAAAGTAAATCCATTATATATTGGTTATAATGATACTATGGATGTAACAATTAATTATAATAATTCATCTGACAGTGGTACAGCTGTAATTGATACTCAGTATTTTGATTCTAAATTAGGATTACAAATACACTTAGAAACCTTAGATGGTCATATGATATCAGGTACAGATTTAACAGGATGTTATTTCCAAATAGATGGTGTTAAATACTATTCTGATATTGATGGTATAACTCACATGAATATTGCTCAAAAAGTTGGTAATGTTAAGAAGTGGATATTATTCAACACGGAAAATTCTAACTTACCTTCAGGTGATTATAAATTTGTATTTGAAGCATTTGGTTCTCCTGATGGTATATATTTCTCTGATACTTCTTATACATTCGAAATGGAAAAAACTATTATAAATAGTAAGTATGGAATCATACCTACAATAAGTGATGGTTCTACAATCTTCATGGGAGATAATAATGATAAGTCTCTTAATATGAATGTAAAATATAATTCATTATTAAGTAATCCAAATACAAGAATTCAAATGTATAGACGTACTTATAATGATTATTATGATACTGATTATGAATTAGTAGACTTACAAGATTATGTAGATCAAACATTAACCCCATCTGAAAATGAATACGAATATATCTTGTCTGGAGCTCCAGTTGCATCTATTGATTATTCATTTAAGATGAAATCACAAATGAGAACAGGTACATATAGATTAGTATTTAAATTATATGACAATACCACTTTCATTGGAGATGTGACTAGGTATATAATTATAAAGTGAGGTTATTAACATGGAAGAAAAGATTAAAGATTTAACTAATCCTGAATTAGTTCAATTATATCGTTTATTATTAGATTATCTTGATGTTATAAAGGCTGAGAAAACAAGTGAGGCTGGTGATAAGAAATGATAGATGAATTAAATGATAAAATAGAAGAATTCAAAAATGTCATCGATGTATTACCAACTAAAACAGTTGATCAAAGAAAGAAAAGAGAAAAGATAATAACTGAAGCTGAATTAGAAGCTAATCAACAATTAAAAATCGTGGAAGATGAGATTAAATCTCGTCTTTCAAGATTTGATGTTTATCAACCTAATCCTGAAATAGATAAACTAAAAAAAGAATTAGAGAATTGTAATATTTTAAATGAATGGAATGAATTTAATACTCCATATGAAAAGATGCATTTAGATTATTATTTATATCAATTACATAAATTCTATAAAGAGGATTTAAAGGGTATTAATCTAGTAATTAGAAAAATAATAGATGCTTTTAATAGAGTAGGTGTAACATTAACAAAAGATGATTTTGATTATAATAAATATGCTGCTAGCTATGTTGATATGATAATAAAAAATAAATCTGAAGAAGAATTATTAGATGCATTTGAAGAGTATTATTGGAAGACTCCTGAAATAATCAAAATAATAGAGATTAATTTTAAAAGTATTTATATTAGATATGAAAAAAAGATTAATAAATATTATAATGATAGACATCAAGAATTCTTAAAAGAACACTCTGAACAAGAAATAAAGAATTTAAAAGAAAAATTATTATCTCAAATAGAACATATTGAATCAGTTGATCCTTATATATTATTTAATAAGTTTAAAACTAAAAAATTGTTATTAGGAGATTTTAATGAAACTGATATAGCTAAGACTAAGTATAACTATTTTAAAGAAGGTGGATATTCTTTAGAGAACTTACTTAAGTTTAAATATTCATTACTAGAATATAAACTATTATTGGATTATTCTTTTTTACTTGATGATATGAAACAAAGATTAGATAATAAAGATTCTTATAAAGGTGTTAGATTAAATGCTATTAAAGATATTCAAAAGGAAGAAGCAAAACTAAAGAAATTAAATACTCAAAAGAAATTCTTATTCTTTGCATCTAAAAATGATGAAAAGAGATTATTTGAATATAATGAATGTATTAAAAACTTATTAGAACAATTTGAAAAGTTTGATGATATTTGTTTTAATGATACTATTTATAATAAATTATCTAAAGATTCTAGAGTAGATAGTATATTTGATTTTATTACATCTAATTATTTATATTTTGTATATGAATATAAGAAGCATGATGAAAACATTCCTTTATCAGATATAACTAATAACTTTGAAGAATTAAAGGATAGCTTAGAGTATATTGATTTTAGTTTATTAAATCATTTAGCTTTATTAGATGAAAAAGAAATTAAATTATTAATAATTAATAAGTATAATTTAAATGACTTTAACTTAAAGCCTGAAACATTAGAACCTGATAATCTAGAAAAAGTAATAGATGATATACAAGAGTTAATAAACTATGAATATGTATCTATATCTGATTTAGATATTAACGATGTTAAGTTCTATGATGAATTAGAGAAACTAGGTTTAGTAAATAATGAAGAGGTTAATAATTAATCTCTTTTTTATATTATTGTGTTATAATAAATATACTAATAGAGTTGAGGAGATAATATGAAAAAAATATTTGGTGGGTTAAATATTACATGGCCTAAGTTAATTATATGGGCAATTATAGCAGGTGTTTATACTGCAGTAATGGCAATGTTACCAATTACTAGTGAAACATCATTTAGAGATATAGCTATATCTTTTGAAGTATGGATATTATTTGGAGTATTAATAATTACAAATAGTAAATCTCCATTAGAATCTGCATTAAAAAGTTTTGTATTCTTCCTAATAAGTCAACCATTAGTATATTTAGTACAAATACTATGTGGTTCTGCTGGATGGAGTTTACTTGGTTACTATAAATATTGGTTTATATGGACTATAGCTTGTTTACCTATGGGATTTATTGGATATTATATGAGAAATAATAAATGGTGGGGTTTATTAATATTAACTCCAATATTATTACTCTTAGCAGAACATTATTTTGGATATCTAAATGAAGCAGTAGCTTTTTTCCCAAATCATTTATTAAGTGCAATATTTTGTGCAGTAACAATGATAATTTATTCTTGGTATATATTTGATAAAAAAGAATTAAGAATAATTGAAACAATTATCGCATTATTATTAATAGTTGGACTAACTGTATATATATTTGTTAAACCTAAAGAAGTTTATAATACTCAATTTGGTATTGAAGATGTTCAACTAACAGCAGATACTAAAGCATGGTTAGATGATAGTAAATATGGAGAATTAAAGATGATCTATATTGATAATTTAGAAGATTATTTAATAGATGCTAGTTTTACTAATATAGGTGATACTAGAATTAATGTTGATACTGGTAAAGTAAAATGTGTAGGTGATATAACTATTAAAAGACATAGTTATGAAGTTACTAATATTAAATGTGAATAATTAAAGAAGGAGATTATATGAAAAAATTAAAAGTTTTAAGTTTTATATTAATTATATTAGTTGTTTGTTTAGGGGTATTTATTGGATTAATTTATACAGGTAAAATAGAAGTTAAGAAGTCTGAATGTAATTGTGCTTCTAATACTAATACATTATTAAATGAAGATAAGTTAGGTGAAATAAAGAAGAGTGATTTCAATATAATAGATTCTTACTATACTGAATACTTTGCAATTAACTTATTATCTAATGGTAAAGTAATGTTTGATTTAGATAGAACAATTGATAATGTTGAAGGAGCTACTGCTATAGAAGTATTAGATAAAGATTTATATATTTTAACTAATAAAGGTGAAGTATATAAATATTATTTAGGTGTAACTAAAGAAGCTACATTAAGTGCAGAAAAACTAAGTTATTCAAATGTTAAAAAAATGGTTAAGTATTCTACTAGAAAATCTAATGCTGGTGGATGTGATTATATAGTTATTATAGATAAAGATGATAACTATAAACCAATAGTTGATTTCTGTATATAATAATAAAGGAACTTAATAGTTCCTTTTTATGTCTAATAATTAACACAAATAAATACAAAAAGCACGTTATTATGTTATAATCAAAGAAGGTGATACTCGATGGCTAAAAAGAAAGAAGAAACAGAATTAATAGATATGCAATCTAGAATACATGATTATACTCTAGAAGATATCATGGGTGAAAGATTTGCTAGATATTCTAAATATATTATTCAAGATAGAGCTATACCAGATGTAAGAGATGGTTTAAAACCAGTACAAAGAAGAATTATATATGCTATGCATTTAGATAGAAATACACATGATAAACCATTTAAGAAGTGTGCGAATGCAGTAGGTAATGTATTAGGTAAATTTCATCCACATGGTGATTCATCTGTATATGATGCATTAATACATTTATCTCAAGAATGGAAGAATAATAATCCTTTAGTTGAAGTAGATGGTAATAATGGATCTATAGATGGTGATCCACCAGCAGCAATGCGTTATACTGAAACAAGATTATCTAAAATAGCTGAAGAAACATTAAAAGATTTACCTAAGGATACAGTAGTATGGGCTCCTAACTATTCAGATACATTAATGGAACCAACTGTACTTCCTGCTAAGTTCCCAATTATTTTAGTAAATGGTACTATGGGTATATCTGCAGGTTATGCTACTAATATACCTACACATAATTTAGGTGAAATAATAGATGCTACTATTAAAAGAATAGAATCTCCTAATTGTCATCTAGATACAATACTTGATATTGTTAAGGGGCCTGATTTTCCTACTGGAGGAATAGTAGAAGGTAAGGATGCAATTAGACAAGCATTAGAAACAGGTAAAGGTAAAGTATCAGTCAGAGCTAAATATGAATTTGTTAAAGAAAAAGGTAAAGAGTCATGTATTATAACTGAAATACCTTATGAAGTTATTAAACAACAATTAGTTAAAAAGATAGATGATATTAGAATAAACAATAATGTATCAGGAATTGCTGAAGTTAGAGATGAATCTGATAAGGATGCATTCTGTAGAATAGTAATTGATTTTAAGCCTGGTGCTAATAAAGAATTAGTAATGAACTATCTTTTAAAGAATACAGATTTACAAGCTAATTGTTCTTATAATATGGTTACTATAGTAAACAGAAGACCAAGACAATTAGGTATAATTGGTATCTTAGATGCTTATATCGCATTTGATAAAGAAGTAATAAGAAAAAGATCTGAGTATGATTTAAAGAAAGCAGAAGAAGCAGCAAATTTAGCTGCTGGTATGCTTAAAGCTATTGATATATTAGATAAAGTAATTAAAACTATACGTGCATCTAAAGGTAAAGCAGATGCTAAACAAAACATCATGAAGGAATATGGTTTTAATGAAGCTCAAGCTGAATATATTGTTACATTACAATTATATAGATTAGCTAATACTGAAGTAGAAGAAGAACAAGCTAAATATGATAATGCAATGAAGATAATAGCTATGTTAAAAGAAGTATTAACAGATGAAAATAAATTAAATAAAGTAATTATAAATGAGTTAAAGGCAATTAAGAAAGAATATGCTGTACCTCGTAAGACTGAAATATCTGATGAAGTAAAGGAAATATCATATAATGCTGAAGACCTAATTATGAAAGAAAATGTAATTGTATCTTTATCTAAAGATGGATACTTAAAGAAGGTTTCATCTAAATCTTATAATGCCGCTGATTCAGCTGGTGTTAAAGAAGGGGATTATTTAATTAATCTATATGAAACAACTACATTAAATAAGATTATGGTATTAACAAAGAAAGGTAATTATATTTATCTTCCTATTAATGATATTCCATCATTTAAATGGAAAGATCTAGGTAAACATGTATCTAACTTTGTTGCTATAGATCCTAATGATGAAGTAGTTAAAGCATATGTTGTAGATGATAAATCTCATGATATGGAAGTAGTTATCTATACAAAAGAAGGTATGGTTAAACGTATTAACTTAAATGATTTAACAGTATCTAAATATAATAAGTTATATACATATATTAAACTTAAAGATGATGATGCTGTAGTAGATATTCAAAGAGTTAAAGAAAATACTATGATAGTTTCTAAGTCTGGTTATTATATAACATATAAGACTGAAGAGATTCCAACAGTTCAATCAGGTAAGTCAGCTGGTGTTAAGGGAATCAACTTAAAAGATGATGAAGTAGTATCAGGATTAACATATGATGCTGATGATGAATACTTAAATATCTTTACTAATCAAAAGACAGGTAAGAGAATTAAGTTATCTGATTTAACTCAAAGCTCTAGAGCTAAACGTGGTTCTATGGTTATTAAACCTGTTAAGTCAACTAACTATGAAATAGTATCAGCTCTTATAACTGAAACAAAAGATTTAATAGGATTATCTAAATTAGAAGATGTTGAGGAATTAAAGAATACTGATATTCCAATTATGGATTTAGCTTCAACAGGTTCTAATATAACTAAGAGTAGATATACTAAAGCATTTGTTGTTGCTGAATTAAAGAAAGTTGATGAAGTAGATAATAAAGAAGAAAAGAAAGCTACTAAGTTAACTAAGAAAGAAGAAAAACAACAAGAGTTAGAATTTATTGATGAATTCAAAATATAAAACATGCATAATTTGCATGTTTTTTTATTTAATAATTCGAAATTTAATATATTAATCTTGTATATATATATTAGAGGGTAACAAAAAAAGCATCTAGCAAAAGCTAGGTGCTACCACACAAAACGAGATAGCATCAAGTCATTAATGCATTCTCTAACTTTATTATATGATATTAATTATATTATTCAATATGGTATAATTATAATAGGTGATAAGATGGAAGAGATAATGAAATATTTTGAATACAATGCTCCAGTTACATTAACATTCTTTCTACTATCTTTTGTAGTGTTAGTATTATCCTGGATTACTAAGGGAAAGAGTAATTATTTATTTTCTAGTGAAAGAGCATCATTACTAAATCCATTAACATATATTAGATTATTTACTAATATATTAGGTCATCAAGGATTTATGCATTTTAGTAATAATTTCTTAAAAATATTATTACTAGGTCCAATGATAGAAGAAAAATATGGAAGTATTAATTTATTAATAATGATATTAATAACTGCATTTATAACAGGATGTATAAATTATATAATTGGTAAATATAGAATAATGGGTGCATCTAATATAGTATTTATGTTAATAGCTTTATCAGCATTTGTTAATATGTCTGATAAAATTCCATTAACTCTTGTATTTATTATATTATTCTACTTTATAGATGAAGTTAGACAATTGTTTAATAAAGATGGAGTTGCTCATTATGGACATCTAACAGGTGCTTTATGTGGTGTAGCATTTGGATTTATTTGTCAAAGTCAAAGTTTGATAGATTTAATAACAAATGTATTTAAATAGGATTGAATCCTATTTTTTTGTTTATTATAATTAAAGTAGGTGAGACTATGAAAAAGAATATAATAACTATATTTGTAGTATTAGTTATTACTGCTTTAGCGGTATTATCTATTATATTAGTTACTAAGTATAATAAGAAGGTAAGTGTTCCTCAAACAACAACACAACAAATAGTTAAGAATACTTTTGAATATGAAATGCTTAAGGAAGTAAATAAACTTAATCAAGATAATTATTTAATATCTCCATATTCTATGAAAGTAGCTTTAACTATGTTATTAGAAGGATCCAATAATGAAACTTCAAATGCAATATCTAAAGTATTAGATGGGAATAAGTTTGAAGTAATTAAAAATGATAATATTAAAATATCAAATGCCTTATTTATTAAAGACATTTATAAAGAATATATTGAAAATAATTATATTAATAAATTAACAAATATATATAATTCAGATATATTATTTGATAAATATGAAACTCCTGAAGTAATAAATAATTGGGTTAATGAAAAAACTGATGGTATGATATCTAAATTATTAAATGATATAGATTCTGATTTTGTATTAGGATTAGCAAATGCTATTGCTATAGATGTTAAATGGAATAATAGTTTTAAATGTGAACAAACAACTGAAAGTGAATTTACTAAAAAAGATGGAAGTAAATTAAAAGTAGAAATGATGCATAATGAATATGAAGGTGGAGCATCTTATATTGAATCTGATAAAGCAAAGGGTATAGTTATTCCATATGAAGATGAAACTAATCTAGAGTATATAGCTATTAAACCTAATGATAATATTGATCAATATATAAATAGTTTTAATAAAGAAGAATTAGATAAATTATTAAATAATAAAACAAATGCAGATAGTAAAACTTATATCCAATTATCTTTACCTAGATATTCTTATTCATATAGTTTAGATGAATTCCAAGGAGTATTATCTAAAATGGGTATGGATATTGCATTCGATGCTGAAAAAGCAGATTTCACTAAGATGATGACTAAAGATAATATGATTAAATCAAATGCAGGTAATTTATATGTAGGTAAAGCTGTTCATAAAACATATATTGATTTAAATGAAGTAGGAACTAAAGCTGCAGCTGTTACTTTCTTCGGAGTATATAAGAATACTTCAATAGATAATAAGCAACCTAAGATTATAAATATAGATTTTGATAAATCATTCTTATATTTAATAAGAGAGAAGACTACTAATGAAGTATTATTTGTTGGTGTAGTTAATACACCTAATGAATGGAAAGGTACAACATGTAAAAATGAAGAGTAATAACTCTTCTTTTTTATGTTATAATAAATTTATGATATAATAGCTGGGCGTTTGAAAGGAGATGTATTATATGGAATTGAATAATTTTAAAGAACTATTAGAAAATAAAAAGTATTCAGATATAAAATCATTATATAAAGATATGAATGAATTCGATATAGCTGATTTAATTGAAGATTTACCAGAGAATGAATTAATACAAGCATTTAGATTATTACCTAAAAGTATGGCAACAGATGTTTTTGTAAATATGGAAGATGAAATACAAAAGAAGTTAATAAGTGCATTAACAAATAAAGAAGCTACATCTATTATTGAAGAGATGTATTCAGACGATGCTGCTGATTTATTTGATGAGATGCCTGCTGTTATGATCTCTAAGTTATTATCTAATGTATCTAAAGAAACTAGACAAACAATTAATAGATTATTAAGATATCCTGACAATTCCGCTGGTTCTTTAATGGCCATGGAATATATACATCTAAAAAAAGGTCTAACTATTAAACAATCTATAGATAGAATTAAAAAGCAAAAAGATGATTTTGTTACATATGATGCTTGTTATGTTACTGATAATGAAAGACATTTATTAGGGTATGTAACAGTTAAAGATTTACTTATAAATGATGACGATGTATTAATAGATGATATTATGAATGAAGTTGAACATATGATTCCTACTTTAATGGACCAAGAGGAAGTAGCAGATATGTTCCAAGACTACGACTATTCATCAATGCCTGTTGTTGATATGGAAGATAGATTAGTTGGTGTTATTACTATCGATGATATCATCGACGTAATCGAAGAAGAAGCAACAGAGGATATTGAAAAGATGGCAGCGATTACTCCAACTGATAAATCTTATATGAGTACAGGAGTATTTGAAACCTTCTTTAAGAGAATACCTTGGTTATTATTGTTAATGATATCAGCTACATTTACAGGTGGTATTATTACACATTTTGAAGATGCTTTAGCATCGTATGTAGTATTAACAGCATTCATACCTATGTTAATGGATACAGGTGGAAATGCTGGTTCTCAAGCATCTGTTTCAGTTATAAGAAGTTTGTCATTAAATGAAATAGAATATAAAGATACATTTAAAGTATTATGGAAAGAATTAAGAGTATCTTTGTTATGTGGTGTTACTCTAGCTATAGCTAACTTTATTAAATTAATATTACTTGATAATGTTGGTATGTTAATTGCAGCTGTTGTATGTGGTACATTAGTAATAACTGTATGTGTTGCTAAATTAATAGGTTCGTCATTGCCTATAGTAGCTAAAAAATTAGGATTCGACCCAGCTGTAATGGCATCACCTTTTATTACAACTATTGTAGATGCATGTTCATTACTAATATATTTTAAAATAGCATCTATATTATTAGGTATATAAGCAAGTTAACACTTGCTTTTATTTTGTTTAAAAAGATATAATTAATTTGGAAGGAGTATATCATGAAGATAAGTAAGTTTATAAAAGATAAGAATAATAAATATAAAGTAATTATTGATGATGAAGAATATAAACTATATGATGATACCATTATTAAATATAATTTATTATCTAAAAAAGATATTAGTAATAAAGAATTAAATGATGTATTATCTTATAATGATGAACTCCTATCATACTATGAGTCTATTAAATATATAACTCGTAAGTTAAGATCTGAAAAAGAGATAAGAGAATACTTAAAGAAGAAAGATATAGATGAAAAGATTATAAATAACACTATAAAGATGTTATATGATAATAATTTCTTAAATGAAGAAATATATTTAAGGAGTTTTATAAATGATAGAATTAATCTATCTCATGATGGGCCTCTTAAGATTAGAAGAGATTTAATCAAACTAGGATTAAATGAAAATGATATTGATGATTATATAAGTAATATATCTCATAATATATGGTTAGATAGAATAGATAATATTGTATCTAAGAAGATTAAAGGTAACAATAAATATTCTAGCTATACTTTAAAGGGTAAAATACTTTTAAATATAGTAAATTTAGGGTATTATAAAGAAGATGTATTAAGTATATTAAATAAATATGATATAATAGATACAGATATATATGAAAAAGAGAAAGAAAAAGCATATAAAGAATTATCTAAAAAATATGCTGGATATGAACTTGAACAAAAAGTAAAAGCAAGATTATATCGAAAAGGATTCAAAGGAAGTGGAAGTTATGAAGAATAAATATCAAAGATTAACTAAAGAAGAAAAGAAACAAGTTAAATTAGATTTTAAAAATGAAAGTGAAAAAAATAAAAGTTATTTAGGCGTTCTTAAACGTATGTGTATATATGGTATTATTGGTTTAATATATGGAATTGCTTCATTATTAGCAGATATCTTTATATTAAATGTTGTAGTAGTATCATACATAGTTGATTCAATTGTATTAATATTCTCAGTATTCTTATTAGTACAAAGAGTAAGAATAGAAAATGCAGTATTAAATCAATACTTAATTGAAAAGGCAAAAGTTGAAGAAGCAAAGAAAGCCGCTGAACCTAAAAAGAGAAAACATGTTTCAAAGAATGCTCAAGCTAAGAAAGATGCTAAGAAAGCAGAAAAATCTGAAACAGCTAAAACAACAAAGAAGACTAGTACTAAGAAAAAATAAGATATGTTTATCATATCTTTTTTACTATTTAAGTAGGTGATTATATGGAAAGAATACAAAAGGTAATATCTGAGTCTGGTTATACTTCTAGAAGAAAAGCAGAAGAATTAATCAAACAAGGTAAGGTATATGTAAATGGAGAATTAGCAACGCTTGGTATGAAAGTATCATATGAAGATGATATTGAAGTTGAAGGTGTTGGTATTAAAAGAGAAGAGAAAGTATATTATTTATTAAATAAACCAGAAGGATATATATGTTCTTTAAATGATGAAAAGAATAGACCAATTATAACTGATCTTATTGAAGAAGAAAAAAGAATATATCCAGTAGGTAGATTAGATTATAATACTACAGGTGTTATTATTCTTACTAATGATGGAGAATTAGATAATATATTAACTCATCCTTCTTTTCATATTGAAAAAACTTATATAGCTAAGTTAGATAAAAAAATAATAACTGATGATATATATAAATTAAAAGAAGGAATTGTAATAGATGGTAGAAAGTGTAAGCCTACTAGAGTTAAAGTAAAATCAAATGGGAAATACCCAAGTGTTGAAATATCTATTATAGAAGGAAGAAATCATATTGTTAAGAAAGTATTTGGTGCATTAGGATATAAAGTAATAAAACTACATAGATCTAGATATGGATTCTTAACAGATGATATTCCTCAAGGAAATTATAGAAAACTTACATTAAAGGAAGTACATAAACTATATGCCTATAAAGTTAGTAATCAATAAACTTGATAATCAAGGAAGAGGTATATCATATTATAATAATAAAATAATATTTATATATAATGCTTTACCAAATGAAGAAGTAGAAGTAGAAATAACTAAGGAAACATCTAAATATTATGAAGGTAAAGTAATAAATATAATTAAACCTTCAAATAATAGAATTCAACCTAAATGTCCATATATAAATGAATGTGGTGGTTGTTCATTAATGCATTTACCTTATAATGAACAATTAGAATATAAAAAGAATAAAGTAAAAGATTTATTAAAAAAATATGCAAATATAGATATAGATATTAAAGCTATAGAATCTAATAAAGATCTATTTTATAGAAATAAAATAGAATTAAAGATACATAGAAATACATATTCATACTATAATCATGATTCACATACTTATTGTGATATAGCTAAATGTTTATTAGCTAATAATGATATAAATGAAATAATAGATTATCATTCATTCATGAATATTAATGAAGGTAGTATTACTATTAGATCTAACTATAATGGTGATCTATTATTAATAGTTGAGGCTGATAAGTTTGAGTTCTTTAATGATCCACCTGCAAATGTTGTTGGTGTTGTTGTTAATGATAAGACTGTATATGGCAATAATTATTTCTTTGATATGATAGGTGATTATAAATTTAAAATATCATATGATGCATTCTTTCAAATTAATAATTATATAGCTAATGAAATATTTAAGATATTAAATAATAATTTAAGTGGTAATACATTACTAGATCTTTATTGTGGATCTGGAGTAATGGGTATATCTTTAAAAGATAAAGTAAGTAAAATAATAGGTATTGAGATTAATAAGAATGCTATTAAAGATGCAAATGACAATGCATCATTAAATAAAGTACAAGATTATAAATACTATGCAGGAGATACATCAGATATATTAAAGAATATAAATGATGAAATAGATGTAATAGTAGTAGATCCACCAAGATCTGGATTAAATGATAAAACTTTAAATGATATATTAAGTATATCACCTAAACAAATAGGATACGTATCATGTGATCCTATTACATTAGCTAGAGATATAAACATATTAAAAGAATATTATAATATAAATAAAGTATATATTCTTGATATGTTTCCTAATACATATCATGTTGAAACGGTCATGGTTCTAGAAAGGAAGAATTAATATGAAAATAGCAGTATTTAGTGATATTCATGGCAATTATCAAGCTACAAAAGCAATAATGGATGATATTAATAAAAATAATTTTGATGAAGTAATTTGTTTAGGAGACATAATTGGAATAGGACCTAAACCTAAAGAGTGTTTAGAATTATTAATTAATAGTGGGATAACAATTATAACTGGTAATCATGATTTATACTATACAAAAGGTTTAGAAATTGATAGTGAAATAACATCAGAAAATGAAATTAAACATCATCGTTGGGTTCATGAATGTATAAAAGATATTTCAAAAGAAAAAATGGATTGGCTTTTATCAAAAGAAATTGATGTTAATGGTAAAAAAATAGTTTTTCAACATTATATGTTATCTAAAGATACAAGTATTGATTCATATCCATTTGATAGAATGTCTATTAAAAATATAAAAGAAATAGAAGATTATTGTAAAGATATGGACCCAGATTATTTATTTATAGGACATGAACATAGAGCATTTGAAGTTCACGAAAATAATAAAAATATAATATGTGTAGGGAGTAGTGGTTGTGTAAAATCAAATAAAACTTTTTATACAATAATTGATATTAATGATGAAATAAACATAACAAAAAAAGAAATTGAATTTGATAGAGATGGATTTATAAACGATATAAAGTCATATAAGTATCCAGATCAAGAGTTTATTGCTAAAGTATTATTTGGAATAGATAATTTATAAAACAATATGTTCTTAATCCGCATACTTAGGTGTAACAGTGAGTATGAATTGATATGTTCTTTATCTCCAAAACGATAAAAATGACATGTTCGTCATCTCTATACTAGGCATGTGGAAACAGTTATGATTTTAGAAAAGAAAGATGTTTAAAAAACATCTTTTTTTAATCGTAAAATAGTAATATTACGAACAAACAAGTAAGAGAAAAAATAGTAAAAAATTGTGATATAATGAATATAGAGGTGTTAACTATGAATGAATATATTAATTTAGATGAAAAGAATATTAATGAAGAACATATTTGTTGTGCAATTGGTGATCCTAAACATCAAGATGGTGTTGATAAAAAGAAAGAATGGATAAAAAGTAAATTAAAAGATGGTCATGTATTTAGAAAACTAAATGCAAGAGGTAAAATTTTTATTGAATATGAACCAATAGAAACTGCTTGGGTTCCTATTAATGGAAAAAACTATATGCATATTTATTGCTTATGGGTTGCTGGTAGTTTTAAAGGAAAAGGTATTGGTAAAGAATTATTAGAATATGCTATTGAAGATGCTAGAACTAAAAAAATGAGTGGTGTTTGTACATTAGTATCACAAAAGAAAAAACCATTTATTGGAGATAAAAAATTCTTCGAGCATTTCGGATTTAAAGTTGTAGACACAATCAATGATTATGAATTAATGGCACTTTCCTTTGAGACATCTGAAACACCAAAGTTTAGTGATACAGCT
>OCVV012858581.1_pt1 | contig 19766 bp, 24 predicted proteins | sample 1539721 | NCBI WGS metagenome assembly OCVV01 (sample SAMN02144230, study PRJEB22623) | gut metagenome | biome: sheep rumen | host: Ovis aries | place: New Zealand
TTTTCTTGTTTCATTGTTTTATTCCTTTCTAATTTTTTGTGGTATAAAAAAAGAACCTCCTTCCATGAACATCAAAATCTACCACAGAAATTTTGTGTGATATATTTTGTTATTCATGATGAGATTCTTAGGTTCTTATCATTATTAACCTCACAAAAATGTGTCATGGTAATAAAACGCGAATAACTAATTGATTTATTACATCTCCATTATAGCAAATATTTGCCTTAATTTCAAATAGCAAACAAAAAAGTCCGATAAAATCGGACTTTTGAATTTGTATAAAATTATCTCTTGCTAAATTGTGGAGCTTTACGAGCTTTCTTAAGACCATATTTCTTTCTTTCTTTAGCTCTTGGATCTCTTGTTAATAATCCATTGCTCTTTAATACTGGTCTGAATTCTTCTTTGTTAGCTTCATTTAAAGCTCTAGCGATTCCATGACGAACTGCTCCAGCTTGTCCTGAGAATCCACCACCAATAACTTTAGCAACTACATCATATTTTCCTTCAGTTCCTGTAACTGTAAGTGGTTGTTTTACTATAACTCTTAAAGTTTCTTCACCAAAGTATTCCTCTAATGATTTACCATTAACAGTAATTTTTCCTTTTCCATCAGTAAGAATAACTCTAGCAATTGAACTTTTTCTTCTACCTGTTCCTAGGTATTGAGTATTATTTGACTTAGCCATTTATCTTCCTCCTAATTAATATTCCCAAACTTCTGGTTTTTGTGCTTGGTTATCATGTTCAGCACCTTTGTATAATCTTACTTTTGTTAACATTTGTCTTCCCAAAGTATTATGTGGTAGCATTCCCTTAATAGCGTGCATCATTGCTTTAGTAGAATCCTTAGCCATTAAATCCTTTGCCGAAATTTCTTTCATGTTTCCAATATATCCAGTAAAATGAGTATACTTTTTATCATTCATTTTGTTTCCTGTAAGAATTGCTTTATCACAATTGATAACTATTACATGATCTCCACAATCAATGTTAGGAGTATATGTAGGTTTATGTTTTCCTCTTAAAAGCTTTGCAGCTTCTGTAGCAACTCTACCTAAAGGTTTGTTTTCAGCGTCAATTATATACCATTTTCTTTCAATTTCATTTTTCTTAGCACTATAAGTAGTATTATTCATGGTAAAATCTTCCTCCATTCATAAAATAATTAAAAATAATATATATGAAACCTTTAAAACCAACCGGGGAATCGCTTTAAAAGGTCATATTACATCCGTTACAATTATTTATTTTAGTATAAAAATATAAAAAAGTCAAGCAATTTCGCAAAATTGCTTGACTAGAGATTGTTGTTTATATTTTATAATTATATTGAATTATCAAATTTCAATTCATGCCATACTTCTATTAAGTTTTTTCCTTCAAAGAAAGGATCTTCAGATAATTCTTCTAATGATAAGAATGATTTCTTCATATCTTTCTCCCAACCTTTTAAATAGTATACATCTTGTCCATATTTTTTTATTGTTTGAGGAGAATTATCTCTTTCAATTACGCATAGTCTATCTTTGTAGTAAAATTCAATTTGATAATCATAAAAGTCTTCAATTGATGTTTTTAGTTCGTTAAAATCTGTAAACCAATTTTTCATAATTTTTTCTCCAATTAAATTATTAGGAATATAATTTATATTTATATTTATAAATATAGCTATTATGTTGTTTTTTATAGTTCTACTATTATCCATGTATTTAACTCTATAGCCTGCTTTGCATAATTTAATAAAGTTTCTATTATTGCTAATAAATTAGTATCTTTTTCGACCTTAATCTTCCCTTCTGCCCATTTAACTATTTTTATACATTGCTCTTTGTCAAAACATTCTACATCTCCATCGCCTATCAATATATTACAATCTTCGCTTATGCTATTAACATATTTATCGTAGAATCTCTCTGCATTATCCATAGAAATATCATATCTTTTAGAAATTCCATTTGTATCATTTGGAATCACTTTAAAATAGTAATCTTCAGAAGGTTCTACTCTTTTTTCTATTAATTCTATATACATGTTTTTTATTTCCTTTGTCGTATAATTCAAAAACATCCTACCCCTTTTTATGGAGTAGGATGTTTTTATATATCAATTAGAAGTTAAACTTAATATAATCTTCTATCTTTGGTAAAGTGTCAAATTTCATTACTTTTCCATGGTCAATTGATACTAATGTTGGAGTTTGAACAACACCATATTTTTCAACCTCATCCATATGGTCTTCTGCATCTAAATAATCAAAATCGATCTTCATATCATTGAATAATTCTTTTGCTGTTTTGCAATTTGTACAAGTCTTTTGTCCAAATAGATACATTTTCTTCTCTTGTGATTCTTTAGCATTCTTTTTTGTTGCAGCTTTAGCTTTTGTTTTAGTAGCTTTAACTGTTTTTGGAGCTACTGTTTCTTTAGCAACTTCTGATTCATATGCATGTGGTTCTTTGCATGTTCCCATGTTGTAAACTTTTCTCATTTTGAACTCTTTAGTTTTTCCATCATTCCAGTTCTTAACTGGTCTGTAGTAACCTGTAATTCTACTATATACTTCTGTCTCTTCTCCACAAACTGGGCATTTGTTTACTCCACCTTGGATATATCCATGGTTCTTACATACAGAGTATGTTGGAGACATTGTATAATATGGAAGTTTGTAGTTTTCAGCAATCTTACGAACAAGTTTTGCTGCTGCTTGCCAATCTGGAAGTCTTTCTCCTAAGAATGCATGGAAAACTGTTCCTGAAGTATATTTTGTTTGAAGTTCATCTTGAATATCAAGAGCTTCAAATATATCATCTGTGAATCCAACTGGTAAGTGTGAAGAGTTTGTGTAATATGGAGTATCATCATCAGATGCTGTAATAATATCTGGATATAATTCTTTATCTTTTCTAGCAAGTCTATAAGATGTAGATTCTGCTGGAGTAGCTTCTAGGTTGTAAAGATCTCCATATTTTTCTTGATAATCTGATAATTTTTCTCTCATATGATCAAGAACTTCTTGTGTGAATTTTTGAGCTTTTTTATCAACTAAGTTTTTACCAATCCATTTAGCATTTAAGCATGCTTCGTTCATTCCAACTAAACCAATTGTTGAGAAGTGATTATTGAAAGTTCCTAAATATCTCTTTGTATATGGATATAATCCTGCTTCAAGAAGCTTTGTAATAACTTCTCTCTTTGTCTTTAAAGATGCAGCAGCTAAATCCATTAAATGATCTAGTCTTGCATAGAATTCTTTCTCATCTTTTGCAAGATATGCAATTCTTGGCATGTTGATTGTAACAACACCAACAGATCCTGTTGATTCACCACTTCCGAAGAATCCTCCAGATTTCTTACGTAATTCACGAAGATCTAGTCTTAATCTGCAGCACATTGAACGTACATCAGATGGTTCCATATCTGAATTGATATAATTTGAGAAATATGGAGTACCATATTTTGCTGTCATTTCAAATAATAATTTATTATTTTCTGTTTCTGACCAATCAAAGTTTTTAGTAATAGAATATGTTGGGATTGGATATTGGAATCCTCTTCCGTTAGCATCACCTTCAATCATTATCTCGATGAATGCTTTGTTAATCATATCCATTTCTTTTTTACAATCAGCATATGTAAAGTCTAATTCTTCTCCACCAACTAAGCATTTTTGATCTGCTAAGTCATTTGGAACAGTCCAATCAAGAGTAACATTTGTAAATGGAGCTTGTGTTCCCCAACGGCTTGGAGTATTAACACCATATACAAAGCTTTGGATACATTGTTTTACTTCTTTATATGTTAAGTTATCAACTTTTACGAATGGAGCTAAGTATGTATCAAAAGAAGAGAATGCTTGAGCACCTGCCCATTCATTTTGCATAATGCCTAAAAAGTTAACCATTTGATTGCAAAGTGTGCTTAAATGTCTTGCTGGGCTAGAAGTAATTTTTCCTGGAACTCCTCCTAAACCTTCTTTAATTAATTGTTTTAAGCTCCATCCTGCACAATATCCTGATAGCATAGAAAGGTCATGTATATGCATATCGCAATTCTTATGAGCATTAGCTGTTTCTTCATCATAAACTTCACTTAACCAATAGTTAGCAGTGATAGCTCCTGAGTTACTTAATATTAAACCACCAATTGAATAAGTAACTGTTGAGTTTTCTTTAACTCTCCAATCATTTACTCCAAGATAGTTATCAACTATTTTCTTATAGTCTAAAGTTGTATCTTTGATAGCTCTTTGTTTTTCATGAATCTTACGGTATAAAATGTAAGCTTTAGCTACATCACTATATCCTGATTTAGATAAAACACTTTCAACACTATCTTGTATGTCTTCTACATGAATAATATCATTCTCTATTTTATCTTTAAAATCAGATGTAACTTTAAGTGCCATAAAGTCTATTACATCATCATCATATTGCTCCTCTTCTGCTTCAAAAGCTTTCTTCATTGCATCTGATATTTTGCTAATATCAAATTTAACAATTTTTCCATCTCTTTTTTGTACTTTGTACATGACTTTCTTTCCTCCTAATTGTTTATTGTGTCCTAAAGACCTCGAACTTGGGTATTTGGGAATTTTTCTTTTAATTTGTTATTTATTTCTTTTAATTCTTCTTCACTAAATGCTTCTAGTTTATGATCTAAAACATATTCTGAATCTTCGAAGTTTTGTAAGAAGTATTTTTCTTCTTTTCCGATTAGTTTATTTATTTCTTCTAAATCATCAATTGTATGATAATTCTTCATTATAGTTGTCCTAAATTCATGATCTATATTAGATTGTTTTAGAATCTTAATTGATTTTTCGATATTCTCTAAAAGTTGTTCACTTCCTTTTTTCGATAAGCCTGCTGTCTCAAAATATTTACTTTTTACATTTTTGATATCCATTGCAACATAATCAATGTATTTTTTATCAAGTAGTTCTTTAAGCATTTGAGGATTTGTTCCATTAGTGTCTAATTTAACTCTAAATCCTAAATCTCGAATCTCTTTGATTAGTTCTGGTAGTTCTTTAGTTACTGTTGGTTCCCCTCCAGTAATAACAACACCTTCTAGAACTCCTTGTCTTTTTTTAAGAAAATCAAAAACTTCTTCTTTTAATATGTAATTATCATCTATATTGCGATCAATTAATTCTGAATTTTGACAATAAGGACATCTAAAATTGCAACCTTTTAAGAAAAGTATGCAAGCAACATTACCTGGAAAATCAGTTAGTGTTAATTTTTGTAGTCCTGCTATAATCATTTATTATTCTTCTTCCTTTTTAATGTATAATTTGCAAATGCAATTTTCGTTTTGAATAAAATCATCACATGGGCAAAGTGTTGTATCATCAACTTTTATTCTACAAGGACAATGTCCTTCTTTTCTTCTTAGCCCTTCTATTACTTTATTTACAACGTTTTCATCAGGATTTAAATGATATCCTTTCATATTTTGCCTCCTTGTTTTTAGAGTGTACCTTTATTATAGTCGGATTTTTTATAATGTCAAAAGTTAGTTATTATGTAATTAAAACCGTGTAGCGCGCTTGTTTATTGGTTTTATGTAGCGTTCACTTTTTCATCAATGTTCGCCTTTCAGAAAAAAATGTCCTTGCAAAGCTTATGGGTATTCAATTACAAAAAATGTGTAACATTTATATTACAATTAAAAATCATTTTTCTTATTTTTAAAGTTTTTATTTGCATTTTAATTAAATGGTATTTTACTTCTTTTCCTTTTATTTATTATGTTTTTATGTGTTTATAACAATATTTTACATTTTCATTTTATTCTTATTTTTTATATTTTTTAAAAAATCATTTTTTCATTTTTTATATTTTTAAAATTATTTTCCATTTTTTAGCGAATATCTAAATACATATCGAAATAATTGTTGACAAATTATACATAATGTGTTAGAATATTTGTTGTTGATTAAAGAAGAAGATTTACTTCTCACCTTCACTTTTTAGGAAAAGGTTAAATATAATTCTTATTATATTTATTTGAGGAGTAGATTGGGCTTTGTCCAATCTTTTTTCTATTTTGGTAGCAGGAGGTATTTATTATAAAACAGGAATTACCAACCAACGAACAAATCAGAGCAGATCGTGTTCAATTAATCGATGATAATAACCAAAAACTTGGAGAATATTCTTTAAACGATGCACTTGAGCTTGCATATTCTAAAGATTTAGATCTAGTATTAGTTTCTAGCGGAAATCCTAAAGTATGTAAAATCATGAATTATGGCAAATATAAATTTGAACAACAAAAACGTGAAAAAGAATCTCGTAAGAAACAAAAACAATTAGAGGTTAAAGAAATTAGAATTACCCCTAATATTGATACACATGACTTTGAATTCAAAGTTAAAAATGCTCGTAAATTTTTAGAAGATGGTAGCAAACTTAGAATTACCGTTAGATTTAGAGGCCGTGAATTAAATTACAAAGAATTAGGTCAAAAAGTTTTAATGGACTTTGCAGAAAGTTTAAGTGATATAGCTACTATAGAAAAGAAACCTATATTAGAAGGTAAAAATATGTTTATAATTTTAAGTACTAAGGCTTAAAAGATATATATATAATATTACAAGGAGGAATTAACAATGCCAAAGTTAAAAACAAATAAGGCTGCAAAGAAAAGATATTCTTATACAGCTACTGGAAAAATTAAAAGAACCAAATGCAATAGAAGACATCTTCTAGCTCGTAAAACAAGCAGACAAAAAGCTTCAGGAAGTGTTCTAAATGCATATGTTGATAAAACTGCTGAAAATCATGTAAAGAAGCTATTACCATACGGTAATTAATTGTTTAGAAGGGAGAATTTAAAATGGCAAGAGTAAAAACAGCTATAGTCACAAGAAAAAAACATAAAAAAGTTTTAAAAAGAGCAAAAGGCTATTATGGTGCAAAGCACTATAGATTCAGACAAGCTAAACAAGCCGTTATGAAATCTGGTGCATATGCATATGTAGGAAGAAAAGATAGAAAATCAAATTTCAGAAAATTATGGATTGCTAGAATTAATGCTGCAGCAAGATTAAATGATATGACTTATTCAACATTAATCGCAGGATTAAAGAAAGCTAATATCAATATTAACAGAAAAATGTTAGCAGAATTAGCAGTAAACGATGCAAAAGCTTTTGCAGAGATTTGTGAAAAAGCTAAATCAGCAAAATAATTTTTAAGAGGATGTTTATGCATCCTCTTTTTTCTTTATCATTTTATTTGTATTTATTTTTTGTTTTTATTATATTCTTATTTATAATTATATTTATCTTTATCTTTATTACTATTCTTTTCTCTTTTTGACTTTTTTACCATATTATGTTAAAATATATTTATGAAGTTAATAGATGTTCCTAAAAATCCCAAATGATACACGCGCTTATCATTTGTTCACATATGTACCCGCACATGATGTATGGCCTAATGGCAGGAGGAAAAAATTTATGAAGCGTAGACCTGATGGTTTTGTAAACCTTAACGAAGTAATGATGGTAATCGAAAGATCCATCGATTCGGTTAATAACTGGGCCGATCTTACAAACGACGGCTTCGGTGATCGGGAGGAAAAAATCTCCCACCTCAACGAGTTGAAAGACATTCTTGTCATTCTCTCGTGGAGATACGGCGACAGAGTTGTGTTCATGTTCACCCAGAAAAAGAAAGGGCTCGAGTCATGTGTTCCTATCCAGGAAATCATCTCTGACTATGGCTCCCTCATCTCAGATTACTGGGATGACAGAATCCGGGTTGATGAGCACGAAAAAATGTCCCGGGTCTATATTAACTTCTAAAAAAATGGTGATGAGTAGCGCGTCTCATCACCTCTTTTTTTATTGTCTTTTTATTTTTAATCTTTTGTTTTAGTAATTATTCCTCTTCTTGAAATTTAAATTCGCCTTTGTCATATACTAGAATAAGTTGTGGTTCTTGGCTTCTTAAAGCTTCTTCGTATAATTCATCAGAAATATCAAATTCTTGCTTTGTCATTCCATCAGAAAGTCTAGTTAAGAAAAAATATTTTTCATCATCACCTATTTCGTCAACTTCATATAATTCTCCATCAATTTCGAACTCGTCCATCTTTACCTCCTTTTCTATTTCTTTTATTTTTTATCTAGATTTATACTCACTTCTTTTTTCTCTATAATGTTTCCATCTGAAGTAAACCAAAAAGAACTTTCATTAATATCTGTTCTAAGTATTTCTGTGCCAATTTTCTCTAATCTACTTATAACATATTTATTAGGCAATCTATATTCATTATTCTTTCCTACTGAAATAACACTATAACGCGGCTTAACTTGATTTAAAAAGTTTTCATTACTAGAAGTATTAGAACCATGATGTCCAACCTTCAAAACATCTACTTGTTCCCAAAAGTGTTCATTTTCACTTTCTTTTTCACAATCTCCCATAAATAAAAACTTATTATTTTTATATGTAAGTTGTAAAACTATAGAGCTATTGTTACTTGATATTCCTTCATATTTTTCAGCAGATTTTACTACTAAATCTATATCTTGGCCAAAGAATAACTTTTCATTTAGTTCTGGATAAACTATTCTTATTCCCTTTTCTTTTGCCTTATCTATAGTAGAATCATAATACCATTTGCCTGTTCCAATTGATGACATATATAGCTTACTTACTTCCATGTTCTCTAATATGTCACCTGCCCCTCCAATATGATCTTCATCACTATGGGTACCAACTAGATAATCTATTTTTGTAATTCCAATATGTTTTAAGAAAGCTACAATATTTTTCCCATCTTCTTTATTTCCTGCATCTATAAGCATTGTATATCCATCTTTTTGTATTAAAGTACAATCTGCTTGTCCTACATATAAGAATAGAACATTTAGCTTTTCTTTTTCTAGTTCAATAGAATCTTCAACACCGCTTAAAGAATCAGTTGTATTATCTAATATGTCATTATTAGCATCGATATTATCTATTCCAAAAGCAAAATTATATAGATTTCCGCCAAATAATTGATTAGCAACTATTAAAATAAGTATTATTAATATGGAAACAAAACTTGTAAGTTTTCCATTTGAGTTCTTTTGTTTTTTCATTTATTTTTCCTTTGCATTATTTATAACTATAAAAATTAAATTTTGCAACAAAAAAGACTAGTATTTTACTAGTCTTAAAAATATTTTCATATTAAACAGCTGTTTTTAACTTTCTTGTACGTTTTACTGGTGGTGGTACAAGCGGTTTGTAACCATCATCACCCATAATATCAACTTCAACTGTTCTAGTTAAAACATCTTTATATTGATAAGAAACTTCTCTGTTTAAGTCTTCATATCTTACTCTAAATATACTAGGATATACACTTACAACCGTTGCCTCTTTCTCGAAAGATTTACTCCTTCCGTAGTGATCCTTTCACAATAATTTTTTCTCCAATCATTCCACTAATGTTAGTTTTTAAATTTGCAATGTCATTTTGATAAATCATTAAATCACCTACTTTTCTACAACTTTGTTAAATGTTATATAACAGATATTTTGTAAAAAATCAATCTATCCACAGAGCCCTAAACCTTGGAGTGCGTATTGTTACAACTGTTTAGAGAAATATTACAATTATGTTACAAAATGACTTTTCCACAATTTATCCACATTTTCCACAGTTATGTAAAATTGCTAAAATTATGTAATTTTATTATCGTAAACTTGTTTGTAAAAAAATAATTATAGTGATAAAATAAAAATTAATCTGGAGGTATCCAATATGAGTATCAAGAAAAAAGTATGTTTAATCATTGTTATTATATTATTAGTTGCATCAATAGTTGGAATTATATTGAAAAATACCATTTTTAATCCTTGGGTAACTAATAAAGACTATTTATATGAGGCTGCAGTAAACGCTATTATAGCTGAAGAAAAAGAAAAATCTCCTGATAGAAATGTTTCGGGATTCCACACTTTTGCAAGCTTTCATAGATTTGGAGTTCAAAAAGGATCTAATTCTTCAGAAAAAATAGTTTATGTATGGATTAACTATCAAAGCTATTATGTAGAAAGCGATCAAATTTGGAAAAGCACTGGTGGTTCTCACCCATATAAGGTTACTTTTTCTAATGATGAATTTGTAAAATATGAAATACCAAACTCAGGTGGAAATTACCAAAATGAAATACGTAATCTTTTCCCTGATAAAATAGAAGAAGATATTATAAATTATAATTCTCCAGAAAATTTAAGAAATATGTCAGATGATATAAAGAATCAAGTAAATAATTATGAAGAATATGAAAAGATAATAAATAAAGAAAAAGAATAGTTTTTAACTATTCTTTTTCTTTTTATTCTTATTTTAATTTTTATTCTTATTAATTATTTTCATTTCTATTTTTTATAATTAATTATTTACTATTAATTATTAATTTTTGCTTTTCCTTAAACTAATTTAACGAATTTATTCTTTCCAACTTGAATAATAGGATTCTCTTTTGGATTCAAAGTTAATTGAACATCATTTACTACATTACCATTAACTTTAACGCCATTTCCTTTAATCATTCTTTTAGCTTCTGCTTTTGAAGGCATAAGTCCAGCATTTACCATGGCATCAGTAATAACTATTTCCTTCTCATCAACTTTAAGTTCTGGAACTTCATCTGGAATACCACCTTTTGCAATTTCCAAGTATCTTGCTTTTAATTCATCAAATTCATTTACATCATCATACATTCTTAAAAGTTCTTTAGCAAAAGCAAAGTGAGCTTCTCTTATATCTCCTGCTAATATGTCATTTATTTCTTCCATAGGCATATCTGTAGCAAGTTCAAAATATTGTCTTAAGCATTCATCAGGTATTTTCATAGCTTTTTCAACTTTAACAAATGGTGCTTCACTTATTCCAATATAGTTTCCAAGGGATTTACTCATCTTATCTTTTCCATCTAATCCGACTAATAGAGGGAAAGTCATAACAACTTGTTGTTCTTGACCATAATCTTTTTGAATTTCTCTTCCAACTAGTACGTTAAATGTTTGGTCTGTTCCACCTATTTCTATATCTGATTCAAGTGCAACTGAATCATATCCTTGCATTAATGGATAAAGTAGCTCATGCATAGAAAGTGGTAGATTATTCTCAAATCTATTTTTGAAATCATCTCTTTCCATGATTCTAGCAACAGTATAATGGCTAAGAAGTTTAATAACTTCTTCAAAATTCATTTTAGAATACCATTCAGAATTATATCTGATCTTTGTTTTAGTTGGATCCAAAATTTTTGTAGCTTGTTCCATATAACTTTCAGCAGCCTTACGTGTCTCTTCAAAAGTTAATGATGGTCTAGTCTTAGATTTTCCAGATGGATCTCCTATCATTGCTGTAAAATCGCCAATTAAGAATACAACTTCATGTCCCATGTCTTGGAATTGTTTTAAAACTCTTAAAACAACGCTATGACCAATATGAAGATCTGGTCTAGATGGATCACATCCTAACTTTATTGTAAGCTTTTTTCCACTTTTGATTTTCTTATCTAAATCTTCTTCAGAAAAAATATCAACTGCTTTTCTCTTTATTATCTCTAAATTATCCATATTTCTCCTCTCTTATTTCATGCTATTAAGTCTAGAAATTACTTCATCTAACATTGCTTTGTAATTTTCTTGCTTAGCTTTTTCTTCATCAATCTTCTCTTTAGGAGCCTTTGATATAAATCCTTGATTTGAAAGCATTTTATTAGATCTTTCAAGTTCTCCTTCAAGTCTAACTTTCTCTTTTTCAAGTCTTGCCTTTTCTTCTTCTATATCAACTAGCTCTTCAAAAGGCATATATAGATTAATATCTTTATCTGCTATTGAAATAGCATTATTAGGAATTCCTTTTTTATCAGCTTGAACTTTAATTTTACTTCCAAAGCCAAGTCTTGTAATAAAACCAGCATTTTGTTCAATTAAATCATTATATTTATCAGTAACAAATATTAATTCCGCCTTTTTAGATGGATGAACATTCATATTTGTTCTAACATTTCTTATTTGAACAATTACAGATTTCATAATATCTATAAATTCTTCATCTTTTTTAGTGTCTAATTTTAGAACCTCAGGCCATTTAGATACCATTAATTCTTCATCATCACCATAAACTAAAGAATCATATATTTTACTTGTAACAAATGGCATAAATGGGTGAAGTAATTTCATTAAAATAGCTAATGCATAATCACTCATAAATGATGCTGTAATTTTCTCATCTAAAGTGCCATTTTGGAATCTAGTTTTATTCATTTCAATATACCAATCACAATATTCATCCCAAATAAATGAATATAATTTATCTACAGCAACGCCTAAGTCATAATGATTAATGTTTTTAGTAATCTCTTTAATTAAAACATTTAATTTTCCAATCATCCATTTATCATATGATGAAAGTTTATTAATAGCTTCTTTATCTCCTGCAAGAATCTTTTCTTTGAAAGCTACAACATCTTCATCTGTTGTTCTATTCATATTTACGAATTTTGCAGCATTCCAAATCTTATTTGCAAAGTTTGAAGCTTGATCTAACTTCTCTGGCATATATTTGATGTCATTTCCCATTGTAGTACCAGAAAGAAGAGAGAATCTTAAACTATCTGCACCATATTTATCAACAATCTCTAGTGGATCAATACCATTTCCTAAAGATTTACTCATCTTTCTTCCTTGGCTATCACGAACTAGTCCATGGATTACTATATCATCAAATGGTTTAAGATTTGTACATTTTAATCCTGAGAATATCATTCTTGAAACCCAGAAAGTTATGATATCATATCCAGTTACCAAGCAATCTGTTGGATAGAAAGTTTTATAGTCTTCTGCATCTGTATTTGGCCAACCCATTGTTGAAAATGGCCAAAGTGCTGAACTAAACCATGTGTCTAATGTATCTTCATCTTGAGTAAGGTCTTTTGAGCCACATTCTTCACATTTTGCAGGTTTTGTCTTTGCAACATTGATATGTCCACATTTATCGCAATAGTATGCTGGGATTCTATGTCCCCACCATAATTGTCTTGAAATACACCAATCTCTAATATTTCTCATCCAATTGAAATACATTTTTTCATATTTCTTTGGAACAAATTTGATATCTCCATCTTCTACTGCTTTAATTGCTGGTTCTGCTAATTTTTTCATTGCTACAAACCATTGGTCTGATATTCTAGGTTCAATATTATTATGACATCTATAGCATGTTCCAACATCATGAGTATAATCTTCTATAGATACTATTGCACCTAATTTATCTAGTTTATCAACTATAGGTTGTCTGCTATCGATTGCCTGCATTCCTTTTAGTTCTGGATCTAAGTCTAACATGATATTTCTATCATCAAAAACTTCTATTATTTCCAAGTTATGTCTTTGTCCTGCTTCATAATCATTTGGATCATGTGCAGGTGTAATCTTAACACATCCTGTTCCAAACTCTAAGTCAACAAATTCGTCAGCAATAATTGGAACTTCTCTATTAACTATTGGAACAATGCATTTTCTTCCAACTAACTTTTTATATCTCTTATCTTTTGGATTTACAGCTACCGCTGTATCTCCAAGCATTGTTTCTGGTCTTGTTGTAGCAACTTCTACATAATCTGGTATATCTTTTTCATTGTCATCTTTTACTATTTTATATCTTAGATGCCATAGATGTGAGTTTTCAGTAACATATTCTACTTCTGCATCTGATATTGATGTATGGCAATTAGGGCACCAATTAATCATTCTTTTGCCCTTATATATAAGTCCTTCTTTATAAAGGCTTATAAATTGATCTAGAACCGCTTCTGATAAACCTTCATCTAAAGTAAATCTATTTCTTTCCCAATCACAAGAACATCCTAATTTTCTTTGTTGTTCTTGAATTGTTCCACCATATAAATGAGTCCAATCCCATGCACGCTCTAAGAATTTTTCTCTACCAATTTTTTCTTTGGTTAATCCTTCTTCTTTCATCTTAGCAACTACTTTAACTTCTGTTGCTATTGCAGCATGGTCTGTTCCTGGAAGCCATAATGTATTATAACCTTGCATTCTCTTTGTTCTTATTAATACATCTTGTATTGTTCCATCTAATGCATGTCCCATATGTAGTTTTCCAGTAACATTTGGTGGTGGCATTACAATACTATATTTCTTTGCTTTTTTATCCATGCTAGGCTTAAAGTAGCCTTTTTCTTCCCATGATTTATATAATTCATCTTCAAATTGTTTTGGGGAATATGTTCCTTCTATTTTTTTACTCATCGTGTTTATTTCCTTTCTAATAACTAATAAGAGCCTGCATTACCGGCTCTTTTTTCAAAATTCAAACTTAAAAAATTCTAAACACGGTACAGACGAATACAGCCCCCAAAAGTGCTAGTACAAATCCTACACTTTTAATGACATTTATGACTTTGTTTTTATCAGAATCTGAAAAATAATTCTTTGAAAAATGTCTAGCATCAAAGACTAGTGTTAGTCCCACGGCTATTAAAATAATTAAAAATAATCTCATGGCTTTTCCTTTTAAATTATTTATTATTGTTCTTTTGTAATTTATTTAAATTATTGTTCTAATAATATTTTGTTTTACTTTTGTTTTTATTTATATTTATATTTATATTATTATTAATTTGTATTAATTTGAAAATTCAACAGTAAATTTAGCTTCAAAGCTATCTTCAGGAGAAAGAATAATAATATCAGGTTTCTTTGCAAAGACTCCATTTCCATAAACCCTATCTGCTGTCGATGTCCAAGGCTCTAAGCATATAAATGGTGCTCCTGGTTTAGACCAAATTCCTAAATAATTAAAGCCATCAAAATCTAAGCTTAAAACTCTTTTCTTAGTCCTACTATTGTTAAGATATATTTTTTTGTTTTTAATACCTTTGATAATAATTGCATCATTATCAAAAGTATGTTCATCTAATTCCAAATATTTATTATCTATTAATCTATTTTTTGCATAATCAGTTCCTACTAAGCCATCTACTAAATAAAGAAAATGGCAAGAAGTCTCCTCTTCTGCAAACTCAAGATAATAGTTACCTCTTTTCATATCTTCTGGATCTATCTTAAAAGCTGGATGTCCTCCAATTGAAAAAGGCATATTTGTATAACCTGAATTAACAACCTTATATTCTACTGTTAGTATATTTTTATCGCATCTATAGGTTGTATATAATTCAAAATTATATGGAAATCTTGCTAATGTATAATTATTACTTCTCAATACATATTGTTGAAAATTGTCCAGTTTAGTAATGGCTTCAAACTCCATATCTCTTGCAAATCCATGTTGACTCATTTCATATGGTCTTCCATTAATTAAAGTATGCCCTCTTTTTAGCTTTCCTATAATAGGAAAAAGTACTGGGGCATGCCTTTTCCAATAAACTTTACCATTTTCATCTAATGTGTCTTTTCCTTGGTGAATTTTCTCTACACCATCTATCTTAAAGCTGATTAATTCTCCGCCTTCAGTAGATGAATTCATAAGAGTCTCCATCTTTCACCTCTAATTAGTATAGTATATATAAAAATGCTACATATATCTTATTATTTTACAGGCAAAAAGTCAATAATATAAAGGCTTTTAATGAAAAAAAGCATAAAAAAAGAACAATTTATAAAACTATAAATTCTATAAATTGTTCTTTTTAAGAAAAATCAAAAATTTATCTGACAATATTTATAAATTTTTTTAATTATTTCTTAATTGATAAAATTTTAAACTTTGCAACGCCTGATGGTATCTTAGCTTCTACAATTTGTCCCTTTTTAGATCCAAGTAAAGCTGCTCCTATAGGAGACACATTTGAAATCTTGTTTTGTGCTAAATCTACTTCTGTAGATCCTACTATAGTATAAGTTACGTCTTCATCGAAGTCCATATCATGAACACTAACAATGTTACCAACTTGAACTGTTTTTGTATCGATTTCAGATTCTTCGATAACTTTAGCATGTCTAAGTTTATTCTCTAATTCTAAAATCTTGTTCTCGTTATCTTCTTGTGCATTCTTAGCTTCATCATATTCGGAATTCTCTGATAAATCCCCATAACCAAGAGCAATTTTTATCCTACCTGCAATCTCTGTTCTAGCTGTAGTTTTAAGGTATTCAAGTTCGTTAGAAAGTTTGTCAAACCCTTCTTTTGTAAGGATTACTTCTTCGCTCTCCATGTTTATCATCCCTTCCTTTCTGTTGTCAGTAACTAAGTCCATATTTTATAATTTTTTATGCAATTTGTCAATTATTTTCATTACATTTAATCTATATGCTTACTGATTCAACTTTTCATCTATTACATCCCAGACATCTTGGGTTTCTCTATCTTTCTCCCAGAAGCCTGCTCCTGCTAAATTATACTTCTTTACCAAGTCTAATTTTGCAGAAATAGAATCTTTATCTTCTATCCATTCTTTATATGTTACACCATTGCTTTTCCACTCAATATAATGTTGTTTTGTTGCCTCATCCCAAGTAGCATTTACTCCTGATGGAATCTTTGTATCAACCATGTTTACAACAGAACTTGAAACGGTTCCACTTTCTCTCCATAATCTAGTATAGAAAGGTAATGCTAATACTATTTTGTCTGATGAAACACCCTCTTGTCCCATAAATTTTGCTATATTGTTTTCAATTAATGCATATGAACAAATACTACGAGAGTTAGTTAAGCCTTGCTCATCATATGTTAAATATACTAGATAATCTGTAGTCTTTCCTATCTTATTTCTGTCATAACATAAAGACCATGTTTCACTACCGTCTGGTGAAGTTACAAGTACAGATAATTTTAAGTTTTCTTTATGAAGTCTTGGTACAAGCTCAATAATAAATCTTGAATAATTATCTTTATCTGTAAGATACATTCTTTCAATATCTATGTTTACTCCATCAACTTTTGCTTTTTTCAAATTCTCTACAATTTCACCAATAAATTTTGTTCTATTTTCATAAGTAGAGAATAATTTTGATGTAACATTTAAATTGTTTAGGCCGTTATTTGAAACTGTAGGCCATACTTCATAGCCCTGTTCATGAGCCCATTTAACATAGTTTTCGCTCTCTTGTGTAAAGTTCACTTTTAAGCTACCATCTGAATTAATTCTATAAAAAGATGGTGATACTACATTTGCTCCCTTTATACTTCCGCTTCTAGCTGGAGCCTTTTCATTTGCTCCATAATAATCCCAAACAATACTTGCTTGTTTATTATTAGCTAATTTAAAGCTTGCTGTTTCTCTTACTACATTCTCATTCTCAACATTTTTCTTGTTGATATATCCTATTTTTCCATTTGCCGTTCTAATTCTTACATAACCATTTAGTTCAACATCTTTTCCATTTTCATCTTGAACTATAGTAAACTTTTCATCATCATTAATTCTTTCAATATATCTACTAAAGAAAGTTGCTTTTAGTCTTACAAATTGATTTCTAGTACCATCAGCTTCAACATATTTTCTATCTAAAGAATCTATTGTTGTAGTCATAGTTTCTTCATTATGATGAATATCAAAGTTATAAATGTCACTTACATTATTTAAAGCAATTAATTTAGTGCCATTTTCTTCTTTAAGTAAGTTTTCACGATATTCTTCTTTACCATTTATCTCTATTTTAGTTTTTCCATCTTTTATTTCGTTAGGATAAATTGCTACAGTATTAATCGAAGATGTTGTAATAATTCTATCATCAGAAATAATAATGTTGTTATCAAAATAACGTTGTATGTCTGACAATTGAATATAATAGTTATCTCCTTCAATAATTAGTCCTTGAGCCAAATTATTTGTAACATTCGTATTATTAATTAATAGTTTTTGGACCTTATCTAAAGGATCTGCAACATAATTTGGTGCTACTCTTATTAAAAAAGCAATACCTAATAACATTCCAAAAGTCACCATTATACGCCTTATAGCATGCCAAATTCTTATATGTTTAATACTTTTAAATTTCATTATTTCTCCTATAGTTTAAAAATCTTCCACTATTATACTAAAAAAAAGAAAAATAAAAAAGTACTATTGAATAGTACTCTTAAATTTATCTCAAAAAATAATAAAACTTATTAGATTACGCATTATTTGTAGATTTTGCTTCACGTAAACACTTTGAGCAAACTGACATTTTTTTATTTTCACCGTTAACTTTAAGTCTAACAGTTCTTAGGTTTGGTTTCCAAGTTCTTGTAGCTCTTCTAGAAACGTGTGAACGAGCAATACTTATTTTATTACCTTTTGTGACTGTTTTTCCACATAATTCACACTTTGCCATGTCTTACACCTCCCATGCGTTTTTTAACTGACTAAAATATCATACCACTTTTTTTATTAAATTACAAGTCTTTTTCATAATTTTGTTTAATCTATCGTAGAAGAAATGTGTAAAGTTTCTATTTTATCAGATAATTGCCTTTTAGCTTCTCTTAATAATCTTTGATTATCATCTAAAAATATAGCAAAATCACATCCTGTTTCTTTCATAACTTTACTTATTTGAGCTGTTTTTACAAATATTTTATTTTGATGAGTATATCCGCCAGTTTCTTTATCTAAAATGATAATTTTGTCCTGATCAAAAAATGGAGCATTCTTTCTTAGCCAAACTTTCTTTCTTCCAACAATAGCAGTATTTTTTGCAAGTGTCAAAATATACATAGTTAAGTTTGGAATTTTTTCTAATTCTTCTAGTTTCTCTATTACTGAAGTTAAAGGTCTTGCATATTCAAAAATCTCAGCATTTTTTAAAAAGTCTTCTTCTGATTCAAAAACTGTATATTCCACAATTGTTCCATCCATATCAACAAACATACATACTTTTTCATGTTTTTTGCATAGCTCTTTTATTGTTTGAACAAAATTATTCATTTTTCCTCCTTTTTTATTATTCTATCATTCTATATTTCTATATTATTATACTTTTATGTTTTTAAATTTTATATCTTTATAATTATACCTATAGCTCTTCAAATATTTCTTTAGTCTTTCTTACAACGTAGTGGCTACCGCCTCTTCCTTTTACATCTTCAACAACACTTACTATTAGATTAGAATCATCATCAAAAGCACAAAACCATCCATTTTCAGTGCCATTCTTATCTTGTTGATCTTTTTTTATTTCAGCAGTACCCGTTTTTCCATAAATATTGGTACCTTCTATTATACACTCTTTTGCGGTTCCTTGCAAAACCACTTGTAATAAGCCTTGTTTAATTATATTTGCATTTCCAGCACTTATTACTTCACTCTTATAATATGTAGGAGTCTTATCTAATTTATATTCTATATATGGCTTAATCATATTCCCATCTTTGGTAAACACTGAGTACATCATAGCCATATGTATAGGATTTACCATTAATTCACCTTGGCCATAACTTGTTTGTGCTAGTAATTTATCCGAATTTAATGTTCCATAACTTGATTCTGTTAAATCAAATCCAACATTTATTTTTTCATTAAATCCAAACTTTTTTAATCCTGTAGTCATGTTACTTTGTCCAATTTTAAGTCCTGCTTTTGCAAAATATATATTATCTGAATATATTAATGCATTTTGTAAAATAGCTTTTCCTGAATAAGTTTCAGTAGTAGTAATATATAAATCTTTCCAACTTTTATCAGGTTGCCATTTATATCCTGAAGTTCCAAAGTCTTCTTCTGATGTAAAATAGTTTCCATCAATTCCTATTGCTCCAACTAT
>OCVV011324297.1_pt1 | contig 19763 bp, 34 predicted proteins | sample 1539721 | NCBI WGS metagenome assembly OCVV01 (sample SAMN02144230, study PRJEB22623) | gut metagenome | biome: sheep rumen | host: Ovis aries | place: New Zealand
TGGAGGAGCTGCTGCCTCAGCAGGAGAAGCGGTAGCAAGTGCTGGAGGAGCTGCTGCCTCAGCAGGAGAAGCGGTAGCAAGTGCTGGAGGTTCAATAGCAAGCGTAGCTCTTCCAATCATAGCAGTCATAGCAGCTATTGGAGCACTGATAGCCATATTTGTGCATCTATATCAGACCAATGAGGATTTTAAGAACGATATAGATGAGCTATGGTCAGAGATTAAGGATATGTTTGCCGGAGTATTCGAGGCTATTCAAGAACTTTTCTCTGCTTTTATAGAGCTTGTCTCAGCGATATGGGATGAGTGGGGAGACGATATCATGATGGTTACTAAGGCTCTGGTTGAGTTCTTAGTAAATGTAATTAAACCAGCACTTGATATCATTATTGCGATAGTTAAGATGTTTACTGCCCTTGTGAAGGGAGACACAGAAGGCTTCTGTGATGCCCTGGAGGATTTGGTCTATGGTCTATGTGAGCTAATAGTCAATCTGTGGAATGGTCTATGGGATGCAGTGGCAGCTATTCTTGTGGCAGCGGTCAATATCCTATTAACACTCTTCCAGACGTTATCCAGCGCAATCAGCGCTATATGGGAGGGCATTAAGACATTCCTTCTTAATATTTGGACAGCAATAACAACAGCTATAGCCACAGCAGTTACTGCTATATGGACCAAAATAACAACTACCTTTGAATCTATTAAGAATGCAATCATAAGTAAGTTTGAAGCTGCCAAGGCAGGACTTATAGCCAAGGTGGAAGCTATTAAGACATCACTTAGCAATGCCTGGGAGAATATCCGAAGTGGAGTTACAAGTAAGTTTGAAGCAATTAAGAGTGCTATTCAGAATGGCATTAACAGTGCGGTTGATTTTATTAAAAATCTACCATCACAAGCTCTTACTTGGGGACGTGATCTGATGGCTAACTTCATAAGTGGTATCAGTGGAAAGCTTGGAGATCTTCGGAATAAGATTAGCAGTGTAGCTTCAACAGTTAAATCATATATCGGATTCTCAGAGCCGGAAAAGGGACCACTTAGCAACTTCCATACATACGCACCAGATATGATGGAATTATTCTCAAAAGGAATCACGGACAATATTTGGATGGTCCAGGATGCAGTTACCGGAGTGGGTACATCTGTACAGGGTGGATTTACTGACAGAGACTATACATCACAGCTTACAGGTATCAATAATTCTATCGGAAACCTTGCTGCAGCAGGCGGTGGAACTATAGTCATTCCGGTTAATATCGGAGGAACTCAGATTGATAGGCTTGTGGTAGATGCTACTAAGAGAAGTAATTTCAGAAGTGGAGGAAGATGATGCTAGGAAGACAGTTTCTAAAAATTGATAATGTAATACTTCCGAGAACTACTGGATTTGATTTTGAGCTTGAGGCAGTTGAGAGCGTTAGCCAGTCGGAAGCCGGAACAGATCTAGTAGTTACCACTAGACTTGATAAGCATATATTCAAGGCTGATTGGACAGTATCCTCATTTTGGCTCGATAAGTTTGAAGCAATCTGCAAGGAGAAGACAGTAGTGGTTAACTATAGGGATGTGAACTACACATGCAGAGCCAGGGGATTCGCTCCGCAGCTTATTGAAGATTCCGAAAACATAGAAGGTACAGATGGACTATGGAAGATATCTCTGACATTGACGGAGGTATGATATGTATAACGTAAGTAATGAATATTTGGAGGCTCTATCCGCTCCAGTTCATAAGTATAAGCTTAGAGGCTCTATTGGGAATTATTCCATAACGGACGAAGACATCCTGGATGGAAGCCTCAAAATATCAAAGCAATGTTCCGAAGGTGATGAGGTCAAGATAGGTTCTGTATATGTCGGAAGCCTCAATATGACAGTCATATCAAATATCAATATTGATAGGTATGACTGGAAAGGCAAGGTGATCACTCTTGAGGAAGGCTTGGAGCTTGCTGATGGTTCTTATGAGTGGATACCTCTCGGAGTATATACCATTGAGGAATGCAACTATACTTCGGATGGTAAAGAAATAACCGCTTATGACAACATGTATAAGTTGGATAAGACCTTCATATTAACCACCACAAAAGGAACACTCTATAACATGGCTAAGTCTGTGGAGAATCCTTGCGGAGTAACCATTGCAAATAGTGACTTTGAACAGTGGCCAAACGGATCTAGTCAGAGTGTAGCTGGAAACTATGTCCTGAGTGGAGACAATGATATTGAGACCTATCGAGACTTCATATATTGGATAGCTCAAACACTCGGAGCGGTAGTAGTGGCTAATAGGGATGGAGAAATAGAGTTCCTTCCATACAAGACTGAAGCTGATTATGTGATTGATAGCAGCCATAGGTTTTTTGGGGCAAGCTTCTCTGCATATGTAACTCGCTATAGTGGGATGTCTGTTGTGGACTTTGACACCCAAGAGACTAGATACTATGCATCAGATCCGGATATATATCTGACATACAATCTTGGATCTAATCCACTTGTCCAGGACTATGTCCGAACTATTAAAGATATCATTAGAAAGAATATTCTTAGCGAAATCGTTAAGATTGGATATGTGCCATTCCAGGCATCCATCCTTCCGACAGCAATGTTTGATCTGACGGATGTAATCACATTCTCGGAAGGTATAGCAGATGAAGAAGAGATAAGCTGCATAATGGCCATTGATTATACATATGGCTCAGAGCTGACACTCTCAGGCTTCGGATCTGATCCGGCGCTTGCATCTGCAAAAAGCAAAACGGATAAAGATATAGCAGGCTTACTTGCTAATACAAAATCCGACACCATCCAATTCTATTCGTACCTCAATACAGAAGAGTATGATATACCAGACGGAGGATGGGATACAGTAATCAGCATAAGGTTTGCATCGGTCAAAGCAGGACAGGTTATATTCCAAGCTGAAATCTTATGTGATGTAGACACAGCAGACCAGATTGATTTGGAAGTTGAATATAGGCTTGATTATGTTACGCAGACATTCAGACCTATTGAAAGATGGCATGACGGAGACCATATACTGAATCTGTTTTACTTCATTCCGATAGAAGCTAACGAAAGCCACAGATGGCACGTTCTGTTAAGACCAACAGGAGGCTCAGTCCATATTGATACAGATGAGATAAGAGCTACTTTGTGGGGTCAAGGACTTGTCGGAGTTAAAGAGTGGGATGGATATATCGACTGTGCTGATGAGTTTGATGTTATCGAGCTTCAGAATCAGAACATGAGTGTTGTGGCATTCACAGATGCAGTGAGAAGCAATGTACAGATACCAATCGGAGACAGCATAACAGAAGAGTTTGGTGTCATTTCGATTATAGGTCAGAATATGGAAGTTGTTGAGTATGATGAGGTTGTTGCATTCAACAAGGAGATTGCAAAGCTCTATCTATGGGATGATTTGAGAGCTTACAATTGGGATGCAACCGAAAACGGATTCATTTGGGGATAAAGGAGATATTATGAAAGGTAAGACAATAATTGAACTAAAGGACGTGAGAAGCGGAAAGGTTCAGAGGGTAGAGCATGGAAATACCTTCCAGAGTGCTGTGCTTGAAAAGTTATTCTCACCGAAGGGAGCTTTTAATCTATCAATGATTAGTGCCTCAAGCGAACAGTGGAAGAGCCTTGTGGGTGGTTTGCTTGTGTTTGATGATACTATTGAAGTCGGCACACAGTACCCACCTGCTGGTGTTGGTATGACAGCGAATGGCTCTTATCAAGTTGTGAATACTGGAGACCCAGTTGAGCTGGGAAGCTGGAATGAATCTGAAAGCTATGTATCTGCAAATGAAATAGTAATGACTTATGATTTTACCACAAGTCAAGGTAATGGAAGAATAAACAGCGTTTGTCTGACCTCAAATATAGCTGGTAAAGCTGGAGTTGGAAATGCATCACAGACAAAACTTGCTTCTGGCTTGAGTGTCCCATATATCGGCAGTCAGTATAACTTTGGAGGTGTAGCAGGAGATGAACCATTCTTTGATGGAGAGTACGTTTATAAACTTGAGAGGAGTGGAACAACACTAACAGTCACAAGATGGTGGGCAAATACAACAGGTATTGACCTCATTAAAGGATTGAGCAATACAGATTATACAGACACATATACGCTTACATTACCAAGGGCGTTTAGTACTTGGGTACAAATACATCGTATAAGCGAGACGAAAGTTGCGTATGTCGAGGGAGTGGATTCCGAAACAATAGAGGCTTGTGTTGTTGATGTTAAAACAAGAAATGTGTCGAGTTTAATGACCATTCCAAACCTTGGTGCTATAAACAATGACACCATTGGAGCTGCAAGCGGTTCGAACACCTTGCTAGTTTATCAGTGGTACACAAGCGAGAGTGTTCAATACTTAGGAATATATGATGCGGAAAACGGAGAGTGGCTTGAAAACGCCGAGGTGTTGAATAACATTGACGGTAATGTAAGGAAAGTGTACAAAATCGGCAGTAGGTATTACATACAAGATGACCGTAACTTTAGTTGTATTTTTGATGGTGAGTTACAGCCTACTAATATGAACTTTGTCGTTGATAATTCGACATATAAAGGCTGGTATCTACCAACCTTAGACAAGTTACAAGGTGGCGAGTATTATGCTGGCTATTCACACTATTTTATACCAGCGATGTACCTTGCAACTATCAATAACCTTGAATCCGAAATAGTAAAAGATAATACCAAAACAATGAAGATTACATATGTTCTTACAAGGAGGTAATTATGGCAACAATAACAGAGAGATTTGGATTTACAAAGCCAGCAGGTTCAGACCCAGCAAGTATCGTGCCACTTAATAGTAATATTGATTTGATTGAGCTTTACCTTGGAAGGACACAGGATATGATAGCTCCATTGTATGATGATACAGCCACATATGATGTCGGAGATATCGTTACATATGAGAGCAATCTGTATAAGTGTATTACAGCGATAAGCACAGCAGAAACTTTTGACCCAACTAAGTGGGAAGCCACAACAGCAGTGGAGGAAGGCTCTGGAGGAGGCGGTGGTTCAAGCGTTATTCCGAATCCGACAGGCACTCCAACAGATACACTCAGCACAGTAAGCATAGACGGCACGATATACGGCATCGAAGGCTCTGGTGGTGGAGGTGGCGAAGGGTACACCGAGACAACAATTTGGAGTGGTTCAGAATCAACAAACAAATGGGCAGAGCCTATTGTTTTAAATGATGTAAATGTAGATGAATATGATGCATTAGCTATTCAAGTTAATGTGTCACAGCATATTGTATCAACAGAGCAGATTCCAATTGGCGATGCTAGTGCTTCATCTGTTATAGCCGTAAATGGATTTTTAAATACAAATGGTGAAAGTGTAGTTGGTATATGGCTAAACAAAGGCAATAATTTATTAAGGATATTTACTGCTACTAATGTGACGATTGTTGTTACAAAAGTTGTTGGTATTAAATACGCCACTGGTGGAGGTGGAAGCTCCGAGGCAGGAGATATCAACTACGATAACACCACAAGCCAGCTCTCAGCAGATAACGTACAAGAAGCCATTGATGAGGTAGTAGCTAACGCTAACACAGCTTCCGAGGATATCCTCACATTGCAGAATGTACAAGGCTATGATGAGTATGACGAGACACAGACCTATGCTGTCGGAGATTATGCTATATACAACAATATCGTGTATGAATGCACAACAGCAGTTAGTACAGCAGAGCCATTCGATAGTACCAAGTGGACTGCTACAAGTATCGAGCAGATTATAGACGGAGTGAAGGGGGATATTTCTCAGCTAAACTCCAGTTTAGCCTTAAAGATAAAATCAAATAGTGCTGATATAACCACTAATAGTAGTGGTAGTGGTGTTATAACTAATAGCGGTACTGTATTTATTATTCAAGTTCATTTAAATAGTATTGGCAATAATAGTTATACATACAGACTAGGACAATCGGGTAATGTAACTTATATACATTTGATGGACGAGTCTGGCAATCCGATAACCAATAGAACTGTAAATGTAACATGGTTATATATTGATTTTGCTAACTAAAGATATATGTTTAGAATAAAATATAAAATATTCTATACCAAATTTCTATATTTGCAGCACTATTCATATTATTAGTTGCGTAATTATAAAAACGTAACGTCCAAATATTCTGTGTCGTTTGACCTAAAACTACTGCTTTGTAGTTTCCATCAGTTGAAACCGCTAATACAACTCCAGTTGACGGAGTGACTATATCACTAGGTATGTTTAAGTTACCATAAGTATTAGTAGTCTCATGTCCTATATAAGTTAATATCTTATTAGCTTTATTCGTCAAACTGGAGTTTAGTTCACAACATGCCCTTCAATTATCTTCGGATAGACTGATGAAAGCTCACTTGTCTTCGGACGGAATGAGAAAGGCGAAAATCAATTCCAAAAGGAGAAAAATCATGCTTGCACATGCGTGGCAATATATATCGCTCTCATGCACCATAGTAATGTCTCTTGGAGGTGCAGGAGCAATCATAATAAGTATAATAAAATGGTTTAAGAAACCAGATAAGGATAGAGACATCATGATAAATGAACACGAGAAGAAACTTGAAAATGACCACAAGCGTTTAAGAGAGCTTGAGGAATCAAATAAAATAATGATGCAGTCAATGCTTGCTCTTATGAGTCATGCGATAGATGGAAATCATATCGAGGACTTAAAGCAGGCAAGGGATGATTTGCAGAAATATCTTATAAGGAGGTAAGAGTATGAAACTACCGAACAAGCTATATGACGTTCTAAAGTGGGTGTGCCTCATAGCACTTCCAGCACTTGCAGTATTCTATGCAGTCATAGCAAAGATATGGGGGCTTCCATACGAGTCCGAAATACCAGCAACCATAAACGCTGTGGCGGTGCTCATAGGCGCACTAATCGGCGTATCACATTTATCTATCAAGAAGGGAGAACAAGATGATTATATCGAATAAAGGCTTAGACCTAATCAAGAAGTTTGAAGGATGTCGCCTCAAGGCTTACAAGGACCCAGCTGGAGTATGGACTATTGGCTGGGGGCATACTAAGGGAGTCAAGGCAGGCGATGAGATAACTCAAGAGCAAGCCGACAAGTTGCTTAGAGATGACCTAGCTGTGTATGAAACAAAGGTGGACAAGTACGACAACAAGTATCACTGGAACCAGAATCAGTTTGATGCGCTTGTATCGTTTGCTTACAACATCGGAAGCATTGACCAGCTTACATCTAATGGTCGCAGAAGCATCAAGACTATATCTGAGAAGATTCTGGAATACAACAAGGCAGGTGGAAAGAAGCTGGAGGGGCTTGTAAGAAGACGTAAGGCAGAGAAGGCTCTGTTTGATGAGGCTGTAGAAGGCGATTCTAGCACAGTTAATTCTCAGCCTAACAATTCCACTCCGAAGGAAACAGAAGCCAAGGACGAGGCGCAGGCGAGCCCATACAAGGTAGGTGGAGTGTATACTGTATCTGTTAGATCAGCGCTTAATGTTCGGAAGGGCGCTGGTAAGAATTTTGACCTGGTTGGTTTCCGAAATCTCACTCCAGATGGAAAGGCTCATGCTAATCATTATGGTGCGCTGCTTAATGGCACGAAGGTTACTGTTAAGGAAGTTAAGATAGCTGGAGATCAGATCTGGCTGAAGATTCCGAGTGGATGGATCTGTGGCAAGGATGGTGCCAAGATTCTTGTTAAATAGTTTTCTGTTGTTTTCATATAATTCCTTTCAAGAGGGCATCTGATTACTGGTAGATCAGGTGTCCTTTTCATTTTTATGGGGCAGATATGGGGCAGATTTTTCTAAAAATGGGGCATTTTTTTGTAATACACTGATTTTGAGTGATGTCTAAAAAGTGGCTATTTGTCTATGTTTGTGGCACTTTGTACAACTATGACTTTTTATAACATTTTAAAGATTTTTTAAGAATAAAAGCCCTAAAACACTAGGGTTCTAGGACTTCATGGGGCAATTATGGGGCAGATTTATAAAATACTTACTTTATCCAGGGCTTTCTCATCCAGTTTCTTGATCTTCTTTGTGACGTGAAAATAGATCTGTTTTGTGACGTTGCTATTCGAGTGACCAAGTCTCCGAGCGATAGCATCCAGGCTGACTCCTTGCTCTGCGAGTAGAGCGGTGTGTGTATGTCGGAATATATGTGGATGTAGATGCTTAGAGCATTCAACATTACCTAACTTCTGAAGAAGGTTGGTTTCTCGGAGATATGTACCATTCCGAGTGAAGAATAATAGATCCGTCCTGATCTTGTAGGCCATCATGTATTCCAGGCGCCATAATTTGTATTCGGATAGAAACTTGTGAAGCTCTGGTTGTATATATATGTCTCGGAAGCTAGATTCTGTCTTGGGTGTGGAAATTCCCTGGCTAACATGCCAGGCTTTTGTTATGTGTATATATTTCTCATCTATATCCGAAAGAGTGAGTGCTGTGGCTTCTCCAATTCGGCAGCCTGTTAGAGACATGAATTTGCAAATGAAATATGTCATGGTTCCTTCAAGCTGATCAAGAACTTCTTTCAGTTCGGATGCTTCCAGATATTCATCTTCTGGATCTCGTTTGGTTTTCTTTTCTTTGAATAGGCTAACTTTAATTACAGAGCCTATATAACCATATTCATAAGACCAGGCGAGCATATTATTGAGAAGTACAATATATCTATTGCGTGTTGTATTGGACTTTCCAGAGTCTGTCAGACTGCGCTTGATGTATGGAGCGGTTATCTGATTAACTGGAATATCACCTAGGATAATCTTTATTTGCTTGAATGATGCCTGGTAATTAACCAGAGTTGTTTGCTTAACGTCCTTGTGGTTCAGATAAAGCTCTACAAGGCTGTAGAATTGCATTTCACTTCCGATAGAGCATTTATCCACTATCTTCCTTTGAAGCTCCTCAGAAGCCTTCCTGCGAGCTTGTGCGGTGTCTTTCGGAAGGCTGACTGATACCTTATGGAGCTTGCCATCATATCCTTTGTAGCGGTCACATAATCGGAGTCCGGTTTTTGTTGTTTCTATCCACATATTAGTCACCTTCTTTCCTTTCAGAGTCTTCAACATATTTTGGCACTTCGGCAAGTTCCTCTGCTCTTTCCAGGAGTTTCTTCTTGCCTAAAGCATTGAGTGCATTAGCATATGCTGTCAACCTCTTAACTAAAGCATCATAGTGTTCAAGAGATGATATATTCCTTCCTCGTAGCGTATCAAGGGATACATTAAATATATCAGCAAGACGCTCCTCTGTCTCCTGATCTGGATGTCTTATTCCTCTTTCATACATGCCTATTGCTGATGGAGATAATCCAACTCTTTTTCCGAGTTCCTCTTGAGTCCAGTTATTTTGTTCTCTGAAATATTTCAACATGTCTTTAAATTCCATATATCTCACCTTCTTTTCCTCTTTTGATAAAGATAATATCACAAAACGTGTTGACACACAACACAAAACGTGATATATTTCTAAGTGTGTTAAAAATAACACATCAAAATAGCGAAAGGAGGACATAGAATGGAGGGTATTGGCGCAAGGCTGAGGAAACTCCGAGGCTCCAAAAGCATTACTGAGGTAGCTGACGCTATAGGAATAGCGCAGTCTACGCTTTCAATGTATGAGAATGGAGAAAGGATTCCAAGAGACAGTATTAAGATTAAGTTGGCTAAGTATTATGGTGTCTCAATAGAAACGCTTTTTTTTACCAACGAATAACACGAAACGTGCGATTGGAGGAGTGTTTATGTACGTCACACAAAAAATGCTGGCAGCAAGTGAAGGATGTTCCGTTAAGACCATTGAGAGGATAAGACTCCGAATGGAAGCAAGTGGATTATATCCAAATGCAGTCAAGAAGACAGGAGTTATCAAGATCAATGCCGAGGACTTCCAGGCATTCTGCTTAGCGGAAAGGAGAGAGAAATGGAAAAAATGAAAAATAGCGCAAGTGCTGGAACACCTGCGCCAAGTATGGAAAAATCCATAGCTATTAAAATTCAGGTCAATTATAACAAATTGGTTAATTTGTGTCTAGCTTTATCATTTGTGGCGATTGTGCTATTTGCAATCGGTTATCTAAAAAGCAGCGACAGGCTGACATTCCTGGCATTAGGAATGATGGCTAGTGCGTTACTATTCCATATCGGATTAAATCCAATAACAGAAGAAGAGGAGGACGAAGATGGCGAATATCTATGAAATCACTTCGGACTGGTTCCGAGTACAAGACATGATGGGAGATCCTGAGCTTGATCCACAGACTCTGGCTGATACCTTAGAGGCTATCGAAGGTGAGTTGGAAGTCAAGGCCGAGAACTATGCAAAGGTCATGAAGAACTTGGAAGGAGACATTGCAGCAATAAAAGCTGAGATAGACAGGCTCACATCCAAGAAGAAAACCATTGAGAACAACATTAAGAACATGAAGGCTACATTACAGAACGTGATGGAAATGACCGGCAAGACTAAGTTCAAGACAGATCTATTCAGTTTCGGAATACAGAAGAATGCTCCTTCCGTAGTAATAGATGTCGAGGATGTAAGAGACATTCCTGAGGACTATCTGAAGTTTAAGGAGCCGGAAGTAGACAAGACAGCTATTAAGGCGGCTATCAATGATGGTGTGGATCTAAGCGGAATTGCTCATCTTGAGCAGTCACAGAGTTTAAGAATTAGATAGGAGAGAGTTATGGACAAACAAGCGTTAATAGATGCACTGAACGAGATGGAAGATTCCGAAGTAACAGAAGTGCTCGTGGATATTCCTCAGTGCAGCTTATACAAGGATATCGTTAATGTCAGAACAGATGGCAATCGCATCTACCTGGTCACTGAGGATATCAATATTGATTTTAATTTTGATGTTAGATAGGAGGTTATGAAATGGCTCAGATAATTGGAATCATGGGAGAGAGCGGAGCTGGTAAGACTACATCACTCCGAAATCTAGATCCAAAGACAACACTCTATGTTGATGCGGATAAGAAGGGACTCTCCTGGAAGGGATGGAAGAAGGACTACAATGCCGAAAACAAGAATTACTTTGCGGATGATCATGCAAACGTGGTCAAGTTAGCTCTTCAGAAGGTTAATACAGATAAAGAGTATAAGGACTACAAGGTAGTTGTAATTGATACTCTTAATGGAATCATGGTTGCTGATGAAATGCGCAGGATGAAGGAGAAGGGCTTTGATAAATGGCAGGACCTAGCTGCTTCCGTGTATGACATCATTGATTATGCTCTCGGAATGAGGGACGGAGTAACAGTCATATTCACAGCACATACTCAGACTGATCATGACGATAATGGCTACATGTTCACCAGGATAAAAACCTCAGGGCGAAAGCTGGACAAGATAGTTCTTGAGAGCAAGTTCCCTGTAGTGCTTCATGCAAAGACTATTGATGGTAAGCATGTATTTGAGACACAAGCTGACTTCTCAACAGCGAAGACTCCGCTCGGAGCGTTTGAGGATAAATATATAGACAATGATATTGTCGAAGTATTAAAGGTACTAGAAGAATATTAAGGAGGATAACAACAATGATTAAAGTGCCAGCTTATAACAAGAACAACAGGAGACAGAGTTTTGACCAGTTACCTAAGGGAGCTTATGTGTGCAAGATCATGCACCTTGAGAAAGCTACCAGCAAGAAGGGTAATCCTATGATCAAGATTTACTTTGACATTGCTGAAGGCGATTATAAGGACTTCTACAAGAAACAGTATGAGGCAGATGCTAGAGAGGATAAAGTTTGGAGCTATGATGCGACACATTATCTTACTATTCCGACAGAAGGTTGCATTCCGTTTATTACGGAACAGTGGGATACATTCTGGGCAAATGTAGAGGACTCCAATAATGGCTATGTGTTTGATGGAGACGAGAAGAAGGCAGAAGGAAAGACCTTCGGAGGTATATTCCGAATCGAACAGACAGAGGCTAGCAATGGCAACATCTATGATCATACAAGACTAGCCTGGACTAAGATAGCTCAGGACATCAGAGATGGTAAGCTCGGAACGATGCCTAAGGACAAGCTCGTCGGAACTGAAGGATCTGCTGATGATTTTGTAAATGTTCCAGAGACCACAGCTGAAGACCTTCCTTGGAAGTAATATGAACAACTTTGAGATTAAAAGCATCCTGGATTCGATGGAGATCATAGTTGATACAAGGGAACAGGCTACTCACAGAGCTTCGTCAAGATATGAGGCTCTGGGAGTGCCATACTACCGACAGACAATGAATTATGGTGATTATACTTACAACGTGGTTATTGATGGCGAGAAGCTGCATAGGTCGGATATGAGAGTGAATGGTTTATGTGTTGTGGAGCGGAAGCAGAATCTTGATGAGTTGGCTGCATGTTTTACTAGAGGCCGAGAGAGATTTGAGAGGGAATTTCAGAGAGCCGGAGATTATAACGCAAAGGTTTATCTGCTAGTTGAGAATGCTTCTCTTGATCTGCTTATGGCAGGACAATACCGCTCCAAGTTCCGACCAAAAGCGTTCCTGGCATCACTGATGGCATTTGAGGTCCGGTATAACATCACAACTCTATTTTGTGAATCTAAGAACTCAGGAACACTTATCAGAGAGGTTTTATACAGAGACATCAAGGAGAGGTTAGAGCGAGGTGAATTCGGATGAACTGGAAATATGGTGAAAATGAGTACGTCAAGATATTTAGAAAACTAATTAATTGGGAATGGTTTACTGATGTCAACACATGCCATCTATTTGTCTATTGTCTCCTGAAGGCTAATTGGAAAGATGGAAGCTGGAAGGGAATTGCTTATAAAAGAGGACAGTTTATAACATCGCTTGAAACAATGTCTCAAGAAACAGGCTTGAGTGTTAGGAAGGTAAGAACTGCACTAAAACACCTAATTTTGACAAACGAAGTGACAAACCAAGTGACAAGCAATTATCGGCTAATTTCGGTGGTTAATTACGATTTGTATCAAAGCAAGCGACAAACCGAACGACAAGGTGATGACAAAGCAGTGACAAAGCAGCGACAAAGCGATGACAACAGTATAAGAAATATAAAGAATAATAAAGAAGTACAAGAAGATAATATGGCTTCGCCAGAAGATGATGACGAGGAAGGCTACGTAGTACCAAGGCGAGGGGAGGATGGCGAATGGATAATATAAAGTACGACGTCAGAGAAGCTGTCTACAACTTAGCTGAGAAGACTGGCATTGGAGTTAAGCTCATCGGAAAAGAATATTCATTTGCTAGGTGTCCATATTGTAATGAGAAGTCTGACGTAAAGCAGAAGAAGTTTTCTATCAATGCAGATACAGGACAGTTCCATTGCTTCCGAGCTTCCTGCGAGGCTAGTGGTAACTTGATCAGATTAGCACAGGACTTCAACTTCAGTCTCGGAAGAGATGCTGATGTTTATTACGGAATAGGTAACCAGCGCCACTATAGGACATTCAAGAAGTTAGATCCAATAGAACCGAAGGATGCAGCTATCGAATACATGAAGTCACGAGGCATCAAGGAAGATGTTGTTCGGAAATATCAGATCACAGCAAATGAGGATGGCAACATAGTCTTTCCATTCCTAGATGAAAAGTCTCAGATGCAGTTTATTAAATATCGAAACCCAGCTCCTAAGGAAGGCGAGAACAAGGAATGGTGCGAGAGAAACTGCAAACCTATTCTGTTCGGAATGGCTCAATGTAATCTGAACAACAAGACACTTGTTATTACTGAAGGTCAGATAGACAGCTTATCAGTTGCACAGGCCGGCATCGAAAATGCTGTTTCAGTTCCGACAGGAGCAAAGGGATTCACTTGGGTTCCTCATTGCTGGGACTGGCTCCATAACTTTAACAAGATAGTTGTGTTCGGAGATCATGAGAATGGAATCATCACATTATTTAATGAATTAGCAGATAGGCTGAAGTATAGAGTCTGGCATGTTCGAGTAGAAGATTACAAGGACTGCAAGGATGCTAATGAGATCCTCAAGAAGTATGGACCGGAGCAGATCAAGCGCTGCGTATATGGAGCGGAACAACTTCCAATAAGCAAGGCGATATCACTAGCTAAGGTTGAGAATGTTAATCCGTATATGCTGGAGAAACTATCAACAGGTTTGGAATATCCGGACAAGGTCCTTTGTGGTGGCCTTCCATTCGGACAACTAATCCTTCTTACTGGTAAAGCCGGTGATGGTAAGTCAACACTTGCGAGTCAATTATTGTTAAGTGCATTACAAAATAACTACAAGTGCTTTGCTTACTCCGGAGAACTTCCGAACTATCTGTTCAAGAGTTGGATAGACTTCCAAGCTGCAGGAACCAAGAATACATATGAGCAATGGGCTAAGTGGCAATATGAACAGAAGCCTAGAGCTATCAAAGAAGATGCGATGCGGAAGATAGTTGAGTGGTACAAGGACAGAATCTGGCTATATGATAATACTAATTTTACAGAGAATGAGGATGATACTCTTAGCGCTCTCCTGGAACAAGTTATAAATCAATATGGTGTAAGAGTGATTCTCATTGATAACTTAATGACAGCGATGGACCTAGAAAAGGGACTAGGCCATGACAAGTATGAGAAGCAGAGCCTCTTTGTTAAGAGGATGGCAAGGATAGCACTTGAATATAATGTCCTGATCATATTAGTCGCACATAAGCGTAAGGATAACGGATTCACGGAAGTTAATGAGAGTGTATCTGGAAGCCTAGACATAATCAACCTGGCATCCATAGTGCTGAGCTATGAGAGACCAACAAAGAAGATGCTGGAGAATGATAGCAGCATAACTAAAGATGATCGCATCCTAAAGATCACGAAGAATAGATTATTCGGAAGAATAGACAATTATGGCACGGTTACGAAATATGATTTTGCATCCAAACGTATATACACAAATGAGGTCGAGCTTCAGAGGAATTACGGATGGAATGAAGAACTGAAGGAGCCGGAAGAAGAAACCGCTCCACCTTGGGAGGATGAGTAATGGCTGAATATAAATTTTTAAAAGGCAGCAAAGAGCGTGAGGCATTCAATGATATTTACACTATATGCCAGGAGCTTTGGATACCGGAAGACAAGGATGAATACTGGGAGAAGGTTGTTTCGGAAACAGATAGGATTTCAGAGAAGTACAACAATACATCCGCCCAGCTATTCGTGAATATAATTCTAAGTGCTTTTATGGAGTACTTACAAACCAAGATGAAAGAGGGGACCAATGAAGATTAAGATATTACAGGCGGTGACAGTGATGGTGTTATTGATTCCGCTGCTGATGCAACTTGAGTATGTGTATGAGAACAAGAAGCCTGAGGAGAAGCAACCGCTCCGAGTGGTATTTATCCAGGAACACGCAATGGTTAATATGGAAGAGGCTGAGCCTTATATTTCGGAAAAGATAGATACTAAGCGTGAGCTAATCGAGAAGTATAACAAGCTCAAGGAAGAGTGGAAGGCAGAGGCCAAGGAACAACACGAGGCTTATCTTGCTGAACTAGAACGTCAGAGAAGAGCAGCACAAGTTGCTCAAACATATTCTGAGTCAATTCCTTCTGCTCCAACGGATACCGCTCCATCCTCAGATGGATATATTGGAACATATCGCTGCACTGGTTACGTTGCAACAGGTAATGCTTGTGCTTCCGGTGTAATGCCTGAGTCCGGAGTTACTATTGCAAGCAATTCCTTGCCGATGGGAACAAGAGTGTACATTGAGGGAATCGGCGAGAGAGTAGTTCAAGACACAGGGGGCATGGGAAACGGAGTAATAGATGTCTTCGTTGATAGTACTTCGGAGGCCTATGCGCTTACTGGAGATTATGAAGTTTATATTATTGAGGAGTGATAGCAAATGACGATTGAAGAATTAAGAAAACAAAGAGCCGAGATTGATAAACAAATTAGAGCACTGAAATATGAAAAGCAATTTGGTAGAGTACGTCTGACAAAAGACACTTATAAAAAATGCCATAGAGGATGGGATTTAGCTATAAAATTTAGTGACGTACATAATAATGGCGAGGGTGATAAGTGGAGAAATGTTATTAGTACATCAGATAAAAATGACATACTTCCATATATAATTCAGTTACAAAATGACTTATCAATGATGCGCAAAGAATTGGAGAGTGAGAGCGAATGACGTTAAAAGAACAGATAATGAAACTCCAAACTTACAAGATGTATGAAGGCGAAGATACAGTATATGTTGAGCGTGATGATGTATTAAAAGCATTAGAGCAACAACCAAACCGATGCGACAGTTGTACACATTCTGAAGAACAGGATGGTTCGAATTGCTATGAATGTGTTAAGGGTATGGCTGATAATTTTGAAACACAGCCCACGGATGCGGATTGTATAAGCAGAGAAGAAGCTATTAGAGTTGCAGAGCAAGAACCTAAAATAGGGCATTGGGAATATGTGCAGTATGACAGCAACCCTAACATAGGGAATTGGCATTGTTCAGAGTGTAGAACGATTATTCCACATATGCCAGTAGAAACAGATAGGACACCGATTTACAAGTGGTGTCCGATGTGCGGTGCAAATATGGAGGTAGAAGAATGAATGAACAGTGGCAAGAGTTAAAGGAAACCATCATTGAAATGCGTGATAATGATGGCACATTAACACAGCAGGAAGTATGTAAGTTTCTTGCTAATCTGATGGACGTACTTGAAAAGCAAATGAGCAGTTCGGAAAATCCGAACAAGTGGATTCCTGTTAATGAGAATGGAGATGAAGATAATGGGGAAATTTAAAGATTTAACAGGGTTAAAATTCGGAAAACTAACTGTAATTGAACAAGCAGGGCATGATAAATACAATAAAATTCTTTGGAAGTGTAAATGTGATTGTGGAAAAGAGACAATTACTCATGGCAGAGATTTAGTAAATGGACATTGTAAATCATGTGGATGCTTATTGAACTCAAATAGAAAAGAAGAGGGAAGATTTAAAGGTCTAAGCAAAACAAGAATATACACGATATGGAAAGGCATGAATCAGAGATGCAATAATCCAAATTGCGAAGCGTATAGTTATTACGGAGCAAAAGGGATAGATATATGCGATGAGTGGAAAGGAACACAGGGATTTTTCAATTTTCTTGCATGGTCTTTAGAAAATGGATATGAAAAGGATTTAACAATCGACAGAATGGACGGTAATAAAGGATATTCTCCGAGTAATTGTAGATGGGCTGATTGGAGTACACAGAGAAGAAATCAAAATAGAACAGTTGCGGTAAATCAATATGGTACATGGAATTTGAAACAACCATTACCAGAACCATACAAGGTACAGAAAAAGGAATGTGCAGATTGCAAGCATTATGGCAAATTAAGCCTTGATTGTGGTAGATGTGATGATAATTGCAGTATGTTTGCGCCACAGGAAAGTGAGGATAAGAAATGAAAAGAGAACAAGAATATATTAACAAAGAAGATTTATTAAATGATTTATATTCAGATAACCCAGATGATATTTTGGGCTATATAGCAAGATACAAGGCATCATACGATGTTTTGGACGAGAGAGAAAGATTCAGACACGAACTACACGATAAAATCGGAGAACAAGAATGGTTTGGTTCGGAAGAATTTTGGGTAAGGGTTCGAGATATAGAACATATGGCGGCAGATTTACATATGAGATATAAGGCAGAAAGCGAGGATAAGAAATGAGAAATTATCGAAGTATGAGTATGAATGATGAAAAAAGATTTTGTAGTAAATGTAGTTGGAATGATTGTGATTATGGATGTACTTGTCCACCAAATGAAGAAGTATATCAATGTGATATGTATATGCACTATCATCCAGATGAAGTCGAAAAATTTGAAAAAGATATGAAAGAATGGGCAAGGCAAAGTACAGAAAGTGAGGAATAAATATGTATGAAAGTCCAATAAAATTAGTAGTCCAAGATATTGAAACACAAATGGTTCAAAAAGAAGAACAAACAATATTAGAGGCTATAAGAAAATGTGGTGTAGTTGTTGATAAAAACGAGCTTATCAAAGCTATAAATTATGAAAGAAATCAATATAGCAAAGGTTACAAAGATGGAGTCAATGATGTAGTTGATAAGATAAGAACGGAAATAGAGAACCATTGTTGCTTAACAAAAGAGAATCATTGTAGATACTGCTCATATTGCAACAGCTTGATGGGAGTTAGAGAGATATTAGCAATTATCGACAAGTATAAGAAAGAAAGTGAGGAATGAGATATGACACATTTTATTAAAATATTAGAACCATATGCAGATGCAATCATAGATGGAAGAAAGAAATTTGAAGTTAGGCAGAATGACCGAGGATATAATGCAGGAGATGAAGTATTTTTTAGAGTTTTACATCAAGATAAGACTTTATTCTTAACACATCCATTGAATAATAAAAAATATTTAATTACATATGTTCATAGTGGTTTAGGGTTACAGAATAATTATGTGGTGTTTGGAATTGAAGAAAGTGAGGAATGAAATATGAAGGCAATAGTGTTACACGATAGATATAGTAATGAGCCAGTGGTAATCAGAGTTGATGCAATTAATGCGATAAGAAAAGTTAAAGATGGTAAAGAAGAATATTCGGACTTACTTATAAATAGTGCGTATGAAGCTGTAAAAGAAACTATTGGAGTTGTAATGAATAAAATCCAAAAAGCAGATAAGGAGAGTGATTACAATGATAAACAGCCTTGATGAAGCAATTAAGCACGCAGAGGAAGTAGCAGAATTAAATGAAGAATGTGCAAGAATTTATAATGAACAAGGCGAAACAATGGCATCATGTTCCTGTAAAGAGTGTGCTGAGGAACACAGACAGCTTGCCGAATGGCTGAGAGAGCTAAAGGAATATAGAGCAATTCTAGATGAATTAAAAGATGCAATCACAAGCGCACACAATGATTTAATTGAATCTGAAAACGAGTACGGAGAAAATGCTAGATATACAGAGAATGACAGAGGTTACTTAGGCGGATTGTTATATGCTTATGAAATGTTTGGAAGAGAATATGAGGAGGTAAACGCTGATGCAAATAGTAATTGATATAGACGATTATGTGTATAAAAAACTGATGAATAAAACTATATGCGTTGCGGACATTGTTGATGCAATTAAGAATGGCACACCACTTCCTAAAGGACATGGAAGATTGATAGATGTTGATGTATTTCAAAAATACTGTTTTGATAAAAACTTTGATAAAAGGTTATCCGATGGTGGATTAGCTACTATAAATATGTTTTTAGAATTTCAGCATATAATCATAGAAGCAGATAAGGGGAGTAAAGATAATGCTTGTTTGGATGAAGGTAACACACGATGAATACGAACTACCTGTAGCGATAGCTGATAGTTGCGTAGAACTTGCGGAAAAGCTAGGCAAGACAGCTAATAACATTTCCTCGTCAATAACTCATTCTGCAAGGCGTGGAAATTGGACACCTTACAGGAAAGTTGAGATAGATGAAGAAGATTAGGAGGGGCAAGCATGAGCAATATAGAAGCACAGATATACATCGAACAGATAATTCGCATCGTAAAGGACTGCGAGGAAGTACGGCAGGAAGAATACGTGAGCGCATTCCACAAGGAGATAGAGAAGAAGAAGGCATATGACCTTATAGTTGCAATATTAAGGAGCCAGTTATGAAAGCTAAGGACTACCTGGAAAGCTA